>JAABUY010000202.1_pt1 | contig 120962 bp, 117 predicted proteins | sample 5560271 | NCBI WGS metagenome assembly JAABUY01 (sample SAMN10711886, study PRJNA513374) | rock metagenome | isolation source: Antarctica rocks | place: Antarctica: Victoria Land, University Valley
GGCGGTTTCGAGACACAGGTTCTCCTGTTCCATGCCAGCGCCCACGACGAGCTCACGCCACCTTGACACCGAGCACCACCAGAGCGACACGCAGGCCGCCCTCTGGCTACACCACGCCCAATCGCATAATGCTCTCCCGGAGATAAACACCGACCCCGGTTGCGATGCTGTCATCGTTTTACGATGCGTCAGCAGTGGTTCAACCATGTTCGCCTTCTCGTCGCACACCTGACCCGCTGACAGCAGGCCGTTTCCGTAGTCGCTTCCCACCCCGGCTTTTGACCGACATGACACCACGGCAGTTTGGGCTCCCCGCCTGCACGGCGAACCCGGAGGGCCATCCTCCATCACCAGCACAGCACGAATCACAACACGACCTTCTACATCGCCTTGCTCTCCTTTCAGGACACACGTGCAGGAGGACACGTTGGCCATTGCGGAGGACCAGCCGACGGGTCGGCGGGATAGCACTGGAGACGTCGATCACTGGTTCATCCGGATATCTTGCGCCGTGCCGGGCGTCGTCCCGACGGTTGCCCGGGAGACTCGCCAGTGTGGGGGACCCTTGGGATCGAGCAGCTCTCCGCTTCATGGCGGGTGATCGTGATCGCCTGGCCGTGATGGGTGATCTGCAGCGGCGGGCACTCCAGCAGGGGGTAGCGGGCCTGATCGGGCGCGACCTTGACCTTCAGGCGCCGGTCACGAAAGCACAGGCCGAAGGCCAGGCGGGTCAGTCGCGCTGGGAGGTGGGGTGTGAAGCTGAGGGCGCCGTCGCGGTCGCGCATCCCGTCGAATCCGGCGACGGCGGCGATCCAGACGCCCGCCAACGCCGCGTGTGCAGGCCGTGGCGGGTGTTGTGCTCGAGATTGTCGAGGTCGATGAGGACAGCCTCGGCGAAGTAGTCGTAAGCGAGCTCGAGGTGCCCGACCTCGGCGGCGATGGCTGCCTGGGTGCAGGCGGACAGCGAGGAGTCGCGCACGGTCAGCGCCTCGTGGTGGGCGACGTTGCGGGCCTTGGCCTTCTTGGGTGAAGGCATCACCGCGTAGGTGCAGGGCGAGCACCAGGTCGGCCTGCTTGACCACCTGCTTGCGATACAGATCAACGTATGGCGTGAGCCAGGGTGCGGCAAACCGATGCCTGGCGACATCGGCTCCCTGGCAACATCGGCTCCCTGGCAACTACTGCCACCGATCGGCGGGGGATCACCGATGCGCCACGTCGGGGACGCCGTACCCTGGACTCGTGACCCACCACCTCACCGAGGTCCCGCTGGTGTCGCTGCCCACCGAGCGCTTCGCCGCCGTGATGGACCCCCCGCGCTACGCGGAGCTCGTCGAGGTGGCCGACGGGGCGCGCCAGCGTTTTGCGGGACGCGTTGTCTGGAACGTGAGCTCGACGGCGCGCGGCGGAGGTGTGGCGGAGATGCTCGCTTCGCTGCTGTCCTACACGCGCGGCGCTGGTGTCGACGCGCGTTGGGCGGTGATTGCGGGCACACCGCCCTTCTTCGCGCTCACCAAGCGCCTGCACAACCGGCTGCACGGACGCCCGGGCGACGACGGACCGCTGGGTGACCAGGAGCGACGGATCTACGCAGCGACGCTTGAGGGCAACGCTGCTGAGCTCGCGGAGCGTGTGCGCAGCGAGGACATCGTGCTGCTCCACGACCCGCAGACACTGGGGCTGGCCGCGCCACTAAAGGCGCTCGGAGCGACAGTCGTGTGGCGCTGTCACATCGGCCTTGACGAGCCCAACGACCTCGCCCGCGATGCGTGGGCATTTCTGGAACCGTTCGCGGGCGCCGCCGATGCGTACGTGTTCTCGCGCGCGGCCTATGTGTGGACCGGGCTTGATCTCGACCGCACCACGATCATCCGCCCGGGCATCGACCCGCTCTCGGCCAAGAACCAACATCTCGACGCCGACACCGTGTCAGGCATCTTGCACGCCTGCGGACTGCTTGACGGGCAGTCTGCGCCCGCTGCGCCAGCATTCGCCCGCATGGACGACAGCCCGGGTCGGGTCGATCGCGCCGCGTGGGTGCGCGAGGACCGCCCGCTGGGAAATGCGGACCGTCTAGTCACCCAGATCTCGCGCTGGGACTCCCTGAAGGACCCCGCCGGCGTGATGCGCGCCTTCATCGATGGGATCGCACCCGCTAGCGACGCCCATCTCCTCCTCGCCGGGCCCGCGGTGGAGGGGGTGACCGATGACCCCGAGGGCGGCGAAGTGCTCGCGTCATGTCTTGCGTTTCGAGAGAGCGTCGCACCGGAGGTCCGAGCGCGGATCCATCTCGCGTGCCTGCCGATGCGGGACGTCGAGGAGAACGCGGCAATCGTCAATGCTCTGCAGCGTCAGTCCGCCCTCGTCGTGCAGAAGAGCCTGGCGGAGGGTTTCGGGCTCACCGTGGCAGAGGCGATGTGGAAGGCCCGGCCAGTGGTCGCCTCGGCCGTCGGAGGAATCCGTGATCAGATAGTCGACGGCCAGAGCGGCGTGCTCGTCGACCCCGCGGACCTCAAGGGGTTTGCCGCCGCGGTCCTACGCCTGCTGGCCGACGACGAGGCGGCCCGCGCGCTGGGCGCCGCCGCGCACGAGCGTGTCGGCGACGAGTTCCTTGCCCCTCGCCAGCTCACCGATCACGTGCGGCTGCTGTCAACGCTGGATCCACGCCGCTGACGGTGACCAGCGTCATGCCAGCCGAACGCGGGTCGAGGCTGTCCGCGCGCGCTCGCCGCCACGGTCACCCGTCAAGTCAGATCCCATCGCTGTGATCCCGCAGCCAGCGGACACAACGCATGCCCTACGCGTCGGCGACCCGCAGGACGAGCTTGCCGACGTTCTCCCCCTCGAACAGCTTCAGCAACGCTGCGGAAAAGGCGGCGATGCCGCCGTCGACGATGTCCTCCCGGGTGCGCAGCCGGCCCTCGGCCATCCAGCCGGCCATCTCCTTCCCCGCCTCGGCGTAGCGGGCGGCGTAGTCGAACACCACGAAGCCCTGCATGCGCGCGAGGCTGACCAGCAGCGCCATGTAGTTGGACGGGCCCTTCACGCGCTCGGTGACGTTGTACTGGGAGATCGCGCCACAGATGACCACTCGCGCCCCACGCGCCAGGCGCGTGAGCACCGCGTCGAGCACGTCGCCGCCGACGTTGTCAAAGTACACGTTCACGCGGTCGGGCGCATGGGTGCGCAGCTCGCGCGCGACATCGGCCGCCTTGTAGTCGATCGCAGCATCGAAGCCGAGCTCATCGATGAGCCAACGGCATTTCTCCGGGCCCCCGGCGATGCCGATCGCTCGCGCGCCCTTGATCTTGGCGATCTGGCCCACGGCGCTGCCAACGGCGCCAGCGGCGCCCGAGACCACGACGGTGTCGCCCTCGCCCAGCGCGCCGACGTCGAGCAGCCCGAAGTATGCGGTCATCCCCGTCATGCCCAGCGTGCCCAGGTATGTCGGCAGCGGCGCGAGGTCGGCGTCGACCTTGATCAGGTCGTTGCCGTCACTGGCTCCTGGGCACCGAGCAGGCCGGAGACGTGATCGCCGTCGGCAAAGTCCGGATGGCGGCTGGCCACGACGCGCCCGACTCCCCCGGCGCGCATGACCTCATCGAGACCGACCGGCGAAATGTAGGACGGCGCGTCGTTCATCCAGCCGCGCATGGCGGGATCGAGCGACAGATACAGCGTGCGCACGAGCACCTCGCCGTCGGCGGGCTCGGCGACGGGCTCCTCGGTCAGCGACCAGTCCTCCTCGGTGGGCAAGCCCACCGGCCGGGCCGCCAGGCGGCACTGATGGTTGAGCATCGGCGCGCTCACGCCGACGCCGCCTTGGCGTCGCGCACGATGCGCCGCATCCCGGCGATCCAGCGGTCCGGGTCGCTGGCCTTGATTGACATGAACCTCGCAACCTCCTCGTGCGGCAGGATCAAGAAGCGCTCCTCGCGGATGCCCGCGACGACCGCGGCCGCGACATCCTCGGGATCGAGCAGGCCGCCCGCCGTCAGGGCCGCGGCGCCGGCCGGCTCCTGCATAGCGAGGTCGAGCATCGGGGTACGCACGGCCTGCGGGCAGACGCAGGACACCTTCACCCCGGCATCGCCGTGGAGGATGGCCAGCCACTCGGCGACGGCCACCGCCGCGCTCTTGGTGGCGCTGTAGGCCAGCGCCGAGACCTGCGTCAGCAGGCCGGCGGCGGACGCCGTGTTGACCAGGTAGCCGTCGCCGCGCCCAAGCATCTCCGGTAGCAGCGCGCGCGCCGCCCACACGTGGGCCATGACATTGACCCGCCACGTGGTCTCCCACTCGTCGTCGGGTGCCTCCGGGCCGCCCCCCGGGCCGGGCACGCCCGCGTTGGAGACGTAGATGTCGCTCGGGCCGTGGGCCTCGGTCGCCTGCGCCACGAGCGCGCGAATGTCCTCCTCGCGGCCGGCATCGATGCGCACGGCCAGGCCGCCGATCGCGTCGGCCACCTCCGCGGCACCATCGAAGTCGCGGTCGGCGGCGACGACGGCTCGTGCGCCCTCCTGGGCAAAGCGGAGGACGAGGGCACAACCGATGCCGCTGGCCGCGCCGGTGACGACGGTGTGGCGGTCGGAGATCTCCAATGCCTGGCTGCCGTATAGGGTCGACCCCTCGCCGCTGGGGACTCGGGCCCATCCGCGTCAGCCGACGCCGCGCGTTCCTGCTCGCCCCGTGCCCACGGCCCTGCACCTGAGCCCCCACCCCGACGACGAGGGGCTCGGCGCTCCCGTCACCCTCCTGCTGCTGGTGGCCCGGGGCTGGCGGGTGGTCAACCTGGCCTGCACCCTGGGCCGGGCCGAGCAGCACGCCCGGCGACGGCGCGAGCTGAGCGAGTCGTGTCGGCGCCTGGGGCTCGAGTCCGAGGTCGTCCAGCCGCCGGTGGCCATGTCGGTGGGGGCCGGCGATGACCTTGACGCCGCCCGTCGGGAGCTGGCCGGGAGCATCGCCAGCGCGCTTGCGCGCCTCTCCCCCACGCTGCTCATCGGACCAGCCCCGAGCGATGCCCATCCGGCCCACGCCATGGTCGCCTCCGCCGCCGCCGACGCCCTCACGCCGGGGCCGGCACCAACGCGCTGGTGGCAGTGGAGCCTGTGGTCCGACCACCCTTCTCCAAACCTGATCACACCGGTCTCTCCTGAGCACCTCGAGGCCGCCAGCCACGCGCTCGAGGCCCACGCCGGCGAGCTGGCCCGGACTGACTACCACACGCTGCTACGAGCCCGCGCGGAGGTGGCCGGCGTCGTGGCGGATGAGCGGGTCTTCGGCTTCGGCTCGCGGCGAGAGAGCTCGCTCCCTCCAGCACCCAGGCCCGCGCTGGCCGAGCTGCTGTGCGACCTCGAGCGAGACGATGGCCCGTGGCGACCCCGACCTCCTCGCCTGCTCGACGCCGACACGCCGCTGGGACGCAAGCTCACGCCTGGACCCGACCGGTAGGTGTCGCCCTGGCACCCGGACACCCCCGTGGACCAGCACATCGTCCGCACGGCGATACTGGTCCGTGAAGGACACCGTCGGTCCCCGTGCTGTTCGGGAGTGGACCAGCACATCGTCCGCACGGCGATGCTGGTCCTGCACCCTCGCAGCCGGTGACGGTGGCCGCGACCGTCAGGGCTGCAGCAGAACCTTGAACGCGCCGTCCTGCTTCTTCTGGAAGATCTCGTAGGCGTGGGGTGCGTCCTCGAGCCCAACCCGGTGGGTGGCGAAGCCCTCGACCCCGAGAGGGTCCCCGTCCTGGCCGAGCAGCGGGAGGATGTCGTCGATCCAGCGCTTGACGTTGGCCTGACCCATGCGCAGAGTGATCTGCTTGTCGAACATGGTGAGCATCGGCAACGGATCGGCCACACCGCCGTAGACGCCCGAGACCGAGATGGTGCCGCCGCGGCGCACAAGGTCGATGGCGAGGTGCAGCGCGGTGAGCCGGTCGACGCCCGCGGTCTCGGTCACCTTCTGGGCGACGGCGTCGGGCAGGAGGCCGGCAACGCGCTGGGCGAGCTTGCCGATCGGGGCGCCGTGGGCCTCCATGCCGACCGCGTCGATGACCGAGTCGGGGCCACGTCCGCCGGTGAGCTCCTGCACGGCGGCAACGAGGTCGTCATGCTCGGTGAGGTCGAGGGCGTGAACGCCATGGTTGCGGGCCCGCTCGAGCCGCTCGGGCACCAGGTCGATGCCGATGACCAGCCCGGCGATCGTGTGCTGGGCGACACGGCAGCACATCTCCCCGATCGGCCCCAGGCCAAGTACGGCGACGCTGCCGCCCTCGGGGATGCCTGCGTACTCGACGCCCTGCCAGGCGGTGGGCAGCACGTCGGAGAGGTAGACGAAGCGGTCGTCGGGCGGACCCTCGGGGACCTTGATCGGGCCGTATTGGGCCTGGGGCACGCGCAACAGCTCGGCCTGCCCGCCCGGGACCTGCCCGTAGAGCTTGGTATAGCCCAGAAACGCGGCACCGTTGCCCTGCTCGCGGACCTGGGTGGTCTCGCACTGGGACTGCAGCGCGCGGTCGCACATCCAACAGTGCCCGCAGGAGATGTTGAACGGGATGACGACCCGATCGCCCGCCTTGATGTGCGTGACCTCGCTGCCGACCGCTTCGACGATGCCCATCGGCTCGTGGCCCAGGATGTCGCCCTCGTCCATGTATGGGCCCAGGACCTCGTAGAGGTGCAGGTCCGAGCCGCAGATGCCCGAGGACGTGACGCGGATGATGGCGTCGGTGGGCTTCTCGATCGTCGGATCGGGGACGGTGTCAACGCGAACGTTGTGGGTGCCGTGCCAGGCGACTGCACGCATGAAGCTGTCTCTCTCTCGGTGGCTGAGGGGTCGGTCGGCTCGCTTCAGCTACCCCGCGAGCCGCCGACTCCAACTGGTCCAAGCGGCCGGACGGGTGCGCCTGGCGTCGCGACGCTCGCCAGACCCCGCACCGTCGGAGTCGCCGGCCGACTCAAGCGACCGGGACGCCCGCCGCGCCTCGCCGGCTCAGGTACGCGTCGAGGGCAGCAGCCTTCTGGGTGTCCTCGTAGACCTCGTACTCCTTGAGCAGGCCCCAGCGGGTGCGACCCCAGATCACGTAGCGGTTCTCATAGACGGTTTGGCCCTTGGGGCCCTTGAGGTGGTCGGTGCCCCGCAGGCACAGGGTCATCCTCCACGGTGGGCCGTGGACCACGACCTCGTCAGCGAAGATCTGGATGCCGGCGTCGACGAAGCGTTGAAGCCAGCGTTCGAGCTCGGGCTTGCCCCGGAGCTCGGCCGCCCACGAGCTGTCGCCCGGGAAGCGGAAGCGCACGTCCGCCGCGTCGAGGCGCAGCGTTGATCGGTAGTCGCCCGCCCGCAGACGCGCCATGTTGTGAGCCAGAACCTTCTTGGCCAGCCATGCGCGCATGTCCGCCTCCCGCTTAGTTGATAGATCGCTCTAGCGCAGACTATCCTAAGCTGGGCCGCGCTGCACAACGACGAGGGGAGGACCACGGTGTCGGGCACCAAAGAGCGGATCGTCAGTGCCAGCGCCGACCTGTTCCGGCGCCAGGGGTACTCGGCGACCGGGGTCAAGCAGATCGTAACCGCGGCGCAGGCTCCGTTCGGCTCGCTCTACCACTTCTTCCCCGGCGGCAAGCAGCAGCTCGGTGCTGACGTGATCCGCTGGTCGGGAGCCATGTACGGACAGCTGCTGCCCGCCGTCTTCGATCCGGCGCCCGACGCCGTCACCGCGGTACGCGACTTCTTCGCGGGCGCCGCCGAGAACCTGCGTGAGACCGACTACGCCGATGCCTGCCCGATCGCCACCGTGGCCCTGGAGGTGTCGAGCACCAGCGAGCCCCTGCGCCAGGCCTGCGCCGACGTGTTCGACGGCTGGATCTCGTCGGGGACCGAGCGATTCGTGGCCGCCGGCCTGTCCGAGGACACCGCGCGCGAGCTGGCGATCAGCATGATCGCCGCCCTGGAAGGCGCGTTCGTGCTCGCCCGGGCCCTGCGCAGCACGGAGCCCCTGGACGTGGCCGGCCGACTCGTGGCCGAGGCGCTGGAGGCGGCGCTGGGCGAGGAGGCCGCGGGCCAGCCCGCAAGCTGAGAAAGACCGGTCGTCTAGCGCGGCGCCACAAGCGGATGAAGGGACTCGAACCCTCGACCTTCTGCATGGCAAGCGAGACCAGGAACCGCCGCCCACCGGGCCGAAACCCGCATAAAACCGCGTAGTAGCAGGCGATTCACCCGCTCAGGGCGGGTCGGCCGATAGGCGTCGATACGGCCGGATTTAGCCCGATTTGGGCACCATTGGGCACTAGAACGGCCCCCATTGGGCACTGGCTCTAGTTTCCGGTCTCTTGCTGCGGATGAATGCCCGAGCGTCTCGGGAGACACACGCCCCGCCCCTACGTCCGCGCTGTCGCCGGCAGGATGACAGCACCCGCCGCGAGCAGCAGCCGTCGGACCCTGCGGCGGTCGTCCGCTTCGAGGACCGCGTCGTGGTGCGACCGGCAGTAGACGCGGCGCGAGGATTCTCGCCCCGTCAAGTGGGCGGTGTTGGCGAGGCCGAGGTCGCAGCCCGGGCACGCGCAAGTCCGGTTGAGGAAGCACGCGAGGAGGTGTACGGCGACCGCGAGCTCCGGGGCCCTCGGCCACCGTGTCCGGGCGCCAACCGGCACGGGGGTGGCCGGCGCGAGGGAGACGACGCACGGGCCGAGGTTCATTAAGTCGAACGTGGTGAGGTCCCACCGCTCCTCGTCGTCGAGGTCGGGATGCCTGAGCAGGAGGCTTCCAAAGCTCCGGGCCGCTTCGGTGACGAGTGCTTCGACCGTCGCGCGTGCGTTGCGCTCGAATGGGACGAGTCGGGCGGCCGCGGCTCGCGCCGTGACCGTGCCGCGCATGTAGGAAACGACCTCTCGTCGCGCCCTGGGCGAGTTGTTGAAGCATTGCGCGACGGCTCCTGCGATCGCCTCAGGCCCGAACTGGGCCTTCTCCTCCGGGCGCCGTATGCCGAGATCGTCATCGCGCAGGACCGCGGCCACTTCAGGGGAGTAACTGGCCATTTACTGCCGCGGATGGGTGGGATGCTCAACACGCATGTCGGATGACACAGAGACATTGAACGGGCCCGAGCGGCGGCCACCGGGCATCCTGCGACGCACCCGGCTCTGTGCCGGGTTGCGGTTAGTCGATGTCGCCGAATCGGCCGGCGTGTCCGCGGAGACGATTCGGCGGCTTGAGCTTGGAGCCCACCGGCCAACCTGGGACACAGCCGTCCGGGTGGCGCGAGCGCTCGGGCAAGGCGACCCGCGCGGACTGTTCCCCGAACTGATGGGCGAGGCGGGCCCGAAGGCGTGACCGTCCCTGAGCACGCCGAGCCGGCCACCGTCACCGTGGATCGCTCCACCACCTACCGATGCTCGGCGGTCTGGCTCGCGCACGGCATGGCACACGGCCTGGGGCAGCGGCTGACCTCCTACGGCGTCCCGCTCGGACTCCGACCCGCTGAGGAGCCCCGCCTGCGCTCCTGGCCGACCCGGCGATGCCAGATCGACTGGGGCGCGCCGAGAAGAACCGAGCTCGCCGCGTGATGCTCAGGCCCCCTGAAACCTGGGAGGAAGAGCAGGAGCGCCAACGTCAGGCCGACCTGGACGCAGCGGCCGATGAGGCCGTCCCGCGGACCGCGCCGAGCCGGACGCGCCCGCCGTTGTCTGCCGAGGCCCGCCCGAAGCTCCGGGTCCTCGACGTCGACCGGATGTTGAGCACCCAGCCTGAGCCGGTCCCGTGGCAGACCGAGCGCTTCACGGTCCCCGGGGCCGTCACGATGATCGCCGGCCGCGAAGGGCAGGGAAAGAGCATGCTCGCGCTCGCGGCCGCGACCGCCGTCGGCCACGGCGCGACGTTCCTCGGGATGGGATGCACGCCCGGACGGGTGCTCGTCGTCGACGCCGAGAACGGCGAGCGCGAAGCGCACCGCCGCATCCACGGGATGGGCGTCAAGCCCGACACCCTGATCTATGTCGAGGCCGAGGGCTTCAGCCTGAGCAAGGACCTCGCCCTGCTGGAGGCCCTCGTCGCCGAGCACAAGCCGCAGCTGCTCGTCCTCGACTCCCTGCGGTCGCTCACGCCATCCCTCGACGAGAACGACAGCGCCCAGGCCGAGGCCGCTGTACGCCCCGTGCAGACCCTCGTGCGGCGTCACAACTGCGCGTGTCTGCTGCTCCACCACGCCGGGAAGGGCGGCCACGAGTACCGCGGCTCGACGGCGCTCGGCGCCGCGGTCGAGATCGGGTTCACGCTGGCGCGCGACCCGACCGACCCGGAGAAGCGCACCCGCCGCCAGCTCTCCTGCTGGAAATGCCGGCCCGCCGTCGAGCCCGAACCAGTCTGGCTCGAGATGACCGCCGACCAGGGGCGCGTCACCGTCACCGAGGCCGAACCGTTCACCGGCGCCGGAGGGCCACCGACCCAGACCGAGCGCTACGTCGACCAAGCGGTGGCCCTAGTCACCGAGCAGGGCCCGACGACCACCGGAACGCTCTCCGGCGCCCTCGCGGGCAAGCCGGACGACAGCACCGTCAAGCGCGCTCTCACCCGCGCCGTGGAGGGCGGCCGACTCGTCAAGAGCGACCGTGGTCTCTACCAACTCCCCTCCGGTCACCCCGATGACCGAAGTGACCGAACGGATGACCGAAGCTTCGTTCGGTCAGGTCAAACCCCTAGGGCCGATGACCTGACCGAACGAACGACCGGCGACCAGCTAGCCGCATTTTCCGCACTGCGCGAGCGTTAGGTGTGCGGGCGCTTGCTCGGGCCAGGGTGGTGTGATCTGGAGCAGCTCGAGGACGCGGCGTTGGGTGTGGGTGAGGCGGTCGAGCTGGATGCCGGTAGGGGTGTAGGTGAGGCCGAGTCCTTGGAAGACGCCGAGCACGTTGCGCCCGGTGGGTTTGGCGGCCCGGTTCTCGGGCAGCAGGCCCGGTAGCAGTTCGTCGTCGCCGAGCGCGTTGCGCAGTTGGGTTTCGATCAGCCCGAAGATCAAGAGGGCGATCCCGATGATGCTGGTGAGCGCGTAGATGCGGTCGTCGTTGTGTAGGAAGATCGGGCGGACTTTGAGCGTCTGCTTGTAGTCGCGGTGGCGGCGCTCGACGATCTGCTGGCCTTTGTAGGCGCGCAGCACCTGGCCGGCGGTCAGCCGCTTGCCGGGGAGGTTGGTCGCCAGGGCGTAGATCCCGTCGGTGCGGGCGGCGGCGGCGATCGCGTCGTGGTTGCGCGCCCAGGTGAACGTCGGCTTGGCGTTGCGCGTACCGGTCGTGGTGCTGATCAGACCTTCGATGTTCTTGGCGATGATCCGCGCGATCCTGGCGTCGAGCTGTTTGCGGGTCTTGTAGTAGCGGCCGCCGAGCCCGTTGTGCACGCGCTGCAGTTGCTCTTCTGCCTTGGTGAGGGCGCGCTCGCGGGCGGCGGCGGTCTCTGACTGCTCTTCTGATGAGTGGATGTAGGCGACGCGGAAGCGGTGGGTCTCGCCGGTCTCGGGGTCGATCACCTCCCATTCTCTGAGCGTGCCGCGGTAGCGGGTGCGCAGCTTTGCCGGTAGCTCGCGCTGACGCTGTGAGACATAGCGAAGCGTCCGCAGACCTTGCGGTCCGACGTCGGCCAAGAATCGTTCTCTGAAGCCGGTCTGGGCGCGCAGCGCCACGATGAAGGAAAGGTCTGAGCGGGCGATCTCACACAGCGTCTTGGGATGCCCGCAGGCGGAGTCCAAGATCAACAGGCCGCCCGGGCCTGAGAGCTCTCTGAGGCGCTCGAGGCTCTGGGCGATCAGCGACACCTCGGCCGCGTTGCCGGGCTCGGGGCGCACGTAGAGCGAGACCCCGTCGGCGGTTGCGGCCTGCAGCGCGCGGACCTGGCGCGCGACACCGGCTCCCTGCGCCCAGCCCTTGGCCACCAGCGCCGAGTCCTCGTAGGCACCGCACACCCGCAGCGCGGTCAGATCGACGTGCAGCCGGCCGGCGTCGATCCCGAAGCGCTCGATCGCGCGGGCAGCGAGCGTGCCACGCAGCGTCTCGGCGTACACCGCGAGGATCTCAAGCGCCCGCCCGAGACGGTCGTCGTTGAGCAGCACCGGCGGGATCCCGAGCAGCTCCCCCAGCGCCGCGCCCGACGCCCATCCGGCGATGTCATACAGCGGCGAGGGGGAGCACAGGCGGCTGCAGACAAGCGCCGCCACCGCCTCCCCGACTGACAGCTGCTGGCGCCCGCGCTGGGGCAGCGCCCGATCGACGGTGCCGACCAGGTCAAGCTCTGTGATGAAGTGCCACGCCAACAGCAGCGGCCCGACCTCCCGGCGCACGCCCGTCATCGGCGGGTCCAGGCGGGCAAAAGAGCCCATCAGCTGCTCCAGTTGGCCCGACGCCTTGAGCTCGTCCTCGCGCCCGAGCGTCTTGAGTACGCGGTGGCGCACCCGGCCCTGCTCGTCGCGATACGCCTGCACCAGGCGCAGATACACGTAGCGTTTGCTTCCCCGACGCACCGCGTGACGCTTGATATACATGTTGGCCCTACACTAGCGGCGCCGGCAGACGGAACAAACCGCCCTGACACATGGGCTTTCTGCCCCAAGATCTATCGGACCGTTGCCATCCCATTGGCCCTACAAGGCAGACTCGTAGGACAGCACGACCAACCAGCATCAACCCACGATGCCAGCAAACATCGCGCAACGCGGCGCCTCACAGGCGCGCAGCCAACCGCCCTACCTTTTCGTTACGCGGAAAATGGGGCTAGCTGTCCCCACCAGCCCGAACGGCCACTACCCCGACGCTGACGCCGAGCTGGAGCGCATCGCCGCGAAGTGGGGGCACGCATGACCCTCGACGCCGAGACCGTGGACGCCATCGCCCGCCGCGTCGTCGAACTACTGACCGTCGGCCGCGGCGATAGTTCCGCGCTGATCGACGCCGCTGAGGTCGCCCGCCGCGTCGGTGTCACCCGAAGCTGGGCCTACGACCACGCCGCACAGCTCGGCGCCGTCCGCCTCGGCACCGGCACGCGACCACGACTCCGCTTCGACCCTGAGCGCGTCGCCCAGGCCCTCGCCGCCGAGCGCCACACCGAACCCGACCCGCAACCCAGCGCGCCCAGGCCACGACAAGCACGGCAACGTGATGGCTTCACCCCAAGCGGCGCCCCGCTCCTGGCCATCCGGGGCGAGAGCACATGACCGCCCTTCTCAGCTTCGGCGGCCGGGCAGGAGCCGCCGTTGACCGGCAGGCCGCGGCCGGCTCGTCCGGCGCTGGCCGCGCCGCCGCGTCACCCACCCCTGCCCATCCCCGCGAGGCACACCATGCCTAGACCCTGCCTTGGTTGCAGCCGGCTGATCGCCACCGGCTCGCGGTGTGCCGCGTGCGCCATCCCCCGACCGGACGGCAGAACCCGCCAAGCACAACGCGCCGCCACCATCCAACGCGACGGCCACCACTGCGCCCACTGCGGAAACCCACCCACCCTCCTCAATCCCCTCGAACTCCACCACGTCCTCCCGCTCGCCGACGGCGGCACAGACCACCCCGACAACCTCCGCCTCCTCTGCCGCCACTGCCACGGCACGCAGCACAAGGGGGGCGCGCAGATCGCTGGCTCGACGGCTGGTGCCCATGCTCCCAGGCGACCGCGCGCGCCGACTTTCAGAGCGGGGGGCGGATGAATGCGTAGCCGGTTTGAGCAGGTCGCTGGGCAGCTCGTGGGCGCCGTGCGCGCTGGAGCGACGCTCGAGGCCGCCGCCGCCCAAGCGTCGGTGAGTGTTCACACGGCGCGGGATTGGGCTCGGAAGGGTCGGAAGGACCCGGAGGGGCGCTTTGGGCGGTTCGCGGTCGACCTGGCCGCTGCGCGTGAGCGCCCGGCTCGCCTTGAGTCGTCGGAGATGGGCTGGGAAGAGTTCGACGCTCACCTGGCGAAGGCGGTACGCACCGGCAGCGTGCAAGCCATGCGGCTGTTCGCGTCGCTGCATCGCCCGGACGGTGAGGCCGCGGCCGACGGCGATGAGTTCGCCCGCTTCGACGAGCTGGCGACCAAGAGGCGGGTCCGTGGCGCCGCTTGACGACTTCGCCGACTTCTGCCGGCAGCTCACGCTGGACAGTGGACAGCGGATGGAGCTGGAGCCGTTTCAGCGGACGATGCTGGCCGACTACTTCGCTGGGGCGCGGGAGACACTGATCCTGCTCCCCAAGGGCAACGCGAAGACCACGACGCTGGCCGCCCTGGCGCTGTTTGAGCTATGCACGCGGGCCGACGCCGAGATTGTGATCGCTGCGGCGGCTCGCGACCAGGCGGGGATCATGCTCCGCCAGGCGGCGGGGTTCGTTCGCCGCTCACCAGCGTTGCAGGCGCGCCTGACGGTCAAGCAGCGTGAGGTCGCCCATAAGCAGCTCGGCGGTCGCGTACGCATCCTCGCCAGCGACGTTGACACAGCGGACGGCCTGATCGTCGACCTCGCCCTCGTGGACGAGCTTCACCGCCACCACTCGCCCGAGCTCTACGCCGTCCTGCGCGACGGTTTGGGTAAGCGCAACGGGCGGATGGTCACAATCTCGACCGCGGGGTGGGATCGTGACAGCCCGCTATGGAAGGCCCGCCAGTCGGCTTTGGAGCGCGGCGCTGTGCGTGACGGTGCATACCTGCGCGGCGGTCACCCTGACGGGTCCTTCGCACTGCACGAATGGTCGCTCGTGGACGGTCGCGATGATCCAGATGACCTGGCGGTGGTCAAGCAGGCCAACCCGCTGTCGGCGCTGACCGTTGAGCACCTCAAGGCGCGGCATGAGTCGCCGACCACGACCCGCGGGGAGTGGCTGCGGTTCGCGTGCAACATTTGGACGGAGGGTGAGGACGAGTGGTTGCCGGCGGATGCGTGGGAGGCGTGCAGGGACCCCGACGCTGAGATTCCCGCCCAGGCGGGGGTAGTGCTCGGCGTCGACGTCGCAACGAAGCGTGATACGTCGGCGGTTGTGCGGCTGTGGCGCCGGCCGGATGGCCGCGTGGTCGTCGAGGCCGAGGTCTACGCGCCGCGTGGGGACGGCGTGGCGGTTGACCTGTCGCTGGTGGAGGCTGCGATCCGCCGCAACGCCGAGCGCTACGACGTGCGCACCGTCGCCTATGACCCATGGAGCTTTGCGCGCTCGGCGGAGGAGCTGGCGGACGGTGGGCTGCTGATGGTCGAGGTCCCGCAGAGCGCGGAGCGCATGACCGTCGCCTCTCAAGACCTCTACACGGCGATCGTCGGCGGCCAGATCGCCCACAACGGCGACCCGGTTCTCGCCGCGCATGTCCGCGCCGGGGCGGTCAAGCAGCACGAGCGCGGTTGGCGGCTGGTGAAGGGCAAATCGCGCCGGCCGATTGATGCGCTGATCGCGATGGCACTCGCTCACTCACAACTGGACGCTGGGTTCACCTACGACGGGCCGTTGCTCGAAGTGTTCGGATGAAACACAACCTTCCGCGAAGTGACACAACCACAACCAAAAGGAGAAGTGAAAGAGATGGCGATGACACACGCCGAACGACACACGCTGCTGATCGGGGCTTTGAAGGCCGCCGGGCATGACCAGGCCGCCAAGGTCGCCGAGGCGATCCTGCCGCCCCCGCCGGACCCCGCGGCGGACACGCCGGACACGGCGGACCCCAACGCCAAGCCGGAGCTGACCGTCAAGCAGATCGAGGCGATGAGCCCGACTGAGGTCATCGAGCGCCAGGACGAGATCGAGAAGTTCTTGCGGTCGCAGTACAGACGGGGGGACCCCGTAGGGTCGCATTTGCGGTCGCAGTACGTGGCGCCGAACCCGGCGGTGTCCTGATGGGGCGCGCAGACCCGCAGCAGCAGATCGACAAGCTCAGTGAGGAGTCCTTCCGGATCGCCGTGGCCATGGACGGCGGCCGGGGGACGCTGAAAGCCGCGGAGGATCGCCTCGCCGAGCTGCGCAGCGGCGAGCGCGGCCGCCAGGTGACCGCCGTCCGCGACGGGGCGGAAGGGACCGTGACCAGCCTGGCCCGTGAGATCCGCGCCGTCGAGCAGCAGATCGCCGAGGCCCGCGGGGTGCTGGCCGCCCAGCAGCGAGCCCGGGAGGCGATCAATTCTGAGATCGGCCAGGTACGCCTCGCCCATCCGGGGTTCTTCCGGCGGGTCGCTGAGGCGGCGTCGCAGCGCGTCCGCGAGCTCGAGGGCGAGCTGGTCACCGCGCTCAACACGCTCGAGCGGGCCAGCACGGACGCGGCCACCGCGTGGGGCCACGTGCTCGCCGGGCCGCGCAGCACCCCGCTGATCGCCCCGCACCGCGACTTCGACGGGTTGCGCTACGCCGTAAACCGGCTGGTCGAGGAGGAGATCGAGCCGCGCGAGGAACGCCCGGGCGCCGCCACCGTACCCCTCCCCGCCGATGACCCCGCCCCGCTCGTCGAGGCGGTGTAGGAACGTTCCCATGACCGCCGAGGTCGTGCGTCTCATCATCCCGGGCCCGCCCGTCGCGTGGGCGCGGGCCCGGCGCCGAGGCGGCCGGTACTTCACAGCGCCGGCGCAGGCCGAATACGCCGAACGGGTCCGACGAGCGTGGCTTATGGCTGGCCGGCTGCGGCTGCCGGACGGGGTTGTGGTCGCGGTGCGCGGCGACTTTCACCTGGCGCGCCCTGCGGGCCACTACGCCACCGGGCGCAACGCTGGGCAGCTCCGCCCCTCGGCGCCCGCCTGGCCGCTGGGTAGGCCTGACGTTGACAACCTGCTCAAGGCGCCGCTGGACGCGCTCACCGGGCTGCTCTACCGCGACGACGCCCATGTGGGGCACGTGCAGGGCACCCGGCGGTACGCGAGCGCGGGTGGGCCGAGCACGGTGCTCGAAGTGTGGGCCTACGCGTCCGCGGCTCCCGGGGCGCTGACGCGCGCCGCGTGAACGCGTATGCTGCCGCCCAACGCAAATTGCCCCCGCGACCGCGCTAACGGCCCGGGGGCACGGCACCGAGAAGAAGGGTTCTCGGCGCGACCGGGACGCTACCCGCTACGGGGGCATCCCCGCCTCGCCGGCCCCGCTTCTCTCTCGGCGCACAACGAGAGGAGCAGCGATGGTGCTTGAGGAGCAGGCCTACAGCGTTCGGGCCGATCAGGTCCGCCCCGGGCAGTACTACAAGTCTCTCAGTGGCCTTGACCCGCTGGCGTGGCGTCGCGTGACCGAATCCGGGCCGTACGGGCCGGTCTGGGCGATCGAGACCGACCGGCCCGACCGCTACGGGATGAGCGGCGTCTTTCACCGCCCGGATGACGTGGTAGACGTCCACACGCTCGGGCAGCTTGCCGCCGACGCTGAGGACGACGCCGCCGCCGACGGCGAGGACGCCTGATGCCGCGCGCGGCAGGCGGCCAGGTCGTCGAGAAGCACACCCAGGACGGCATCACGTTCGCCCTGCGGTTCCGCGCGTACGGGCGCCGGGAGTACGTGACGCTCGGCCGTGGCGCTGACGGGTGGACACGGAAGCGGGCTGAGGTTGAGCTGGAGAACGTCGTCGCTGACGTGCGCCGCGGGCTCTGGCAGCCTGCGGCGCGCTCGGCGGCGGTGCCGGACGCTGACCGCGACCCGACGTTGCACGTGTTCGCCAGCCAGTGGCTTGCGGAGCGACCCGACCTGGCCGTCAAGACCCGGGTGGACTACGCGTGGAGGCTGTCCAACCACCTGCTGCCGTTCTTCCGGGACCACCGGCTCTCAGACATCACGATCGCGGAGGTTGACCGCTACAAAGCCTCCAAGCTCGCCCAGGGCGGCCTCTCTCCGTCGTCGATCAACAAGACGCTGGTGATCCTCTCGGCGATCCTTGAGAGCGCGCTCGAGCGGGAGCTGATCCACCGCAACCCGGCGGCTGGGACGCGGCGACGCGTCCGCGCCCCGCAGCCACGACGCACCTACCTCGACTCCGCGGAGCACATCACCGCGCTGCTGGACGCCGCCGGCCTGCTCGACGCCGAGGCGGCGGTCAACCACCGCCACGTCACCCGACGCACCCTGCTGGCCACGCTCGTGTTCAGCGGGCTGCGGATCGGCGAGCTGCTCGAGCTGCGTTGGCGCGACGTCGACCTAGCCGCCGGCCGTCTGCGCATCGGCCGGGCAAAGACCGAGGCGGGGCAGCGGGACGTCCGGCTGCGGCCGGTCCTGCGGGAGGAGCTGGCAACGCTCAAGGCGCGACGGATGCCCCGACCGGAGGCGTTCGTGTTCCCGACCGCGACCGGCGCCCAGCAGAACCCGGAGAACGTCCGCAACCGCGTGCTGGCCCCCGCCGTCAAGCGAGCGAACGCCGGGCTCGCTGAGGCTGGGGAGAACCCGCTCCCCGTGGGGATCACCCCGCACTCGCTGCGACGCACGTTCGCGTCGCTGCTCTACGCGCTCGGCGAGCCGCCGCCGGTCGTCATGGCCGAGATGGGCCACACCCACCCGGGGCTGGCGCTGCGGATGGATGTTCCTGACGCCCGGGGTTTGCGACCCGGCCGACACGGTTAGGCCGCGACCTTTCGCCCCACCCTATAATCGCCTCCTCGCGCGGATGTAGCTCAGTTGGCTAGAGCGTCTGCTTGCCATGCAGAAGGTCGAGGGTTCGAGTCCCTTCATCCGCTTCACCGAAACCCCTGCTAACGCGGGGGTTTTCGTGTTCTAGGGAGCTGGTGTCGAGCCCCGAGACCCTGTCAGAAGTGCCTCTAGTGCCCAATCCAGTGCCCATTGAACTGCCGCTAGTGCCCAATGAGCCGTCCACGAGGGCGCGCAGACGCTCGACGGCGTGCTCGTCGCGGGTCATCGCCTGGGCGTAGTCGAGAGCGCCCCTCGTACAGGTGCTGGTTCCTCCCACTTCCGCGTCACGGTCGTCACGCGGCCTCAGCCTCCGCCGCCAGGACGGCGTCCTCGATGTCTGACAAGACGTCCTCGACGGAGATCTCGCCAAGATCAGGTCTACCCCGTCGTAGGACACGGGCCTCCAAGCTTGCGAAGCCCCATTGCAGCGCGTCCCTCGTGTCACCGCCGGCGGCCTCATCCTGGGCCTTCGTGAGGTGCTCACGCGCGACCTGCACCTTCGGCTTGGGTGACACGCGCCAATGGTACGACCCGTATCGGCGCGCGCTGGACCTGCAAGCACAGAGCGCCAAGCACAGAGCGCCTGAGCTCATCGAGCAGTGCGCCTGAGCTCATCGAGCAGTGCGCCTGAGATCCTCGAGCAGCGCGCCGAGCACGAGTTCCTCCGGTACGGCGACGGCCCGTGCGCCGTGGTGGCGCTCATTTCGTACCTGCGCCTTCGCTGGCGCCTCCAGTCGCCACGGGGTGGCCCGCACCCGCTCGGTCAGGGACTCAAGGATCTGTCGTCCCGCCTGATCCTCGTCGCCGTGGTGGTGGATCGTCGCGCCCGCGGCATGCAGGTCGTCGAGCAGAGCCAGGACGGCCGCGTTGGGCCACCCGCCCGTGCAGATGAGCGGGGGGCACGCGTCGCCCAGGGCGAGCTCGGCGGCGCGGACCACGACCGGGTTCTCGCAGGTGAAGATCGTAGCGCCGGCCGGCCAGCTCAGCGGGTGTGCTCGCAGCTGACCGTAGGTGAGGACCGTGGCCTGACCCCGCAGGGCGCGCAGCGCGTGGGGCAGCGGCGTCTCGCCGGCCGGCGTCAGGCCGAGGGCCAGGACGGTGCAGGACAGCGGATCCACCTCGACGCCGTGGCCCAGCCACAGCTCACGCTTTTCGATCGGGTCCAGCCTCCGGTCGGCGCAGCCGACCCGCCACGAGAGCAGGGTCGCAACCATCCGGCCGAGCGCCTTATCGTCATCCAGGGCGTGGGCGTCGCCGTCCAGGAGCTGGGCGGCGAGGGTCGAGCGGGCGACGGGCGACGGGCGAGGCAGCGCGGCCATCACATCCAGCGCCGCCGCCACCAGCGCCCGGTCGCCGGCACCGGGGGAGCCGGCCCGCCGGACATGGGCCGCCCATTCACCGAGTCCCGCATGGGCCCGCGCCACCGGGTGGTCCGCGAGCCAGGCGCCGAACGCGAGTCGGCGTTCGCGCTGCGCGCGACTCTCGGCCGGGAGGTCGCGCGGAGCGGTCCCCACCGTGTCGGTGAGGATGGCGTCGAGCTCACCCCCGGCCGCGGTGACCGCTGCCTCGAGGCGGGAAAGGGTGGTGGTGAACATCGTGCCCGCCACCACCGTCCGGGTTCGACCGGGCCACGGCAGGCCGTCAAGCGCGAAGGCCTCCTGCGCCGTGACCGCCGGCACGGCGATGCGAGCATCTCCCGTGCCTCCGCGGCGCTCGCGGCTTGCGTGCGCCGCCCGCCAGAGGCGCTCGAGGGCTGCGTCGGCGAACCCGCTCACGCTGGGTCGAGCTGATCCTGCTCGAGCTCGCGGAGGAGGTCGCCATCCCACAGGAACGGGATGGCATGCACCCCAAAGTCGCCCTGCTCGCGGTGCAGCTGGTAGACGGCGAGCTGCGGGACGGTCCGGTAGGTGCCCCATAGCTCGTGGGAGGTCATCACAAGGTCGAGGTCGAAGGCCACCGTCGCGCCGAGCACCCGCTCGCGCGTCTCATCGTCGATGCCCGACAGCGCCTCGTCGAGCATCACCAGGCGGGGCGCCGGGGTGTCGCCGTACAGGGCGGCGGCCGCCGCGAACAGCGGCAGGTGGATGAGGACCGCCTGCTCACCGCCGGAGCCGACGGCGTGCCGGCGCGCGGTGAGGCGCTCCGTGTGGCCATCGACCTCCAGGAGCAGGCCGAAGGCGAACCACCGGCGGTAGTCGAAGGCGTCGGCCAGCAGCGCGGACATCGGGACGGGCTGACCGGCCTCGGCCTCCGCCCGGCGCGCCTCGCCGATCCGGGCGCGAAAGAAGTCGACCAGCGCGGTGCGGTTGGCGTCGTCCTGCCAGCGAACGCGCTTGGTGAGCAGATCGGCGGTCCGGCGCCGGTCCCCGGTCTCGTCCTCCAGCGGGCGCCACTCGAGCTGGACGACCTTGCCCGCGGCGGTGGGCGCGCTGCGCAGCACCGCGTTCATCGACGCGACGCTCGAGCGGACGCCGTGGATGCGCAGCCTCAGGTGCTCGGCGAGCTCCTCCACCAGCGCGTCGCTGAACACGCGCCGCTCCTCGGCGGATAGGACCCGCTCGCGATCGGCGATCTCACCGTCCAGGGCATCGAGGACCTCGGCAAGTCCCCGGGCCCCCGCGCCCTCGCTGACGTGCACGAGTACGAGGCCGTCGGCGTCCTGGCTGGCATGGGCGCCCATGTCGGCGTCGGCGAGCTCGCGGTCGAGCAGGGCGACGCGGCGTAGCACCTCCTGGGCCAGTTCGCCCGCCGAGGAGCGCACGGTCAGCAGCTCGGCGGGCAGCGCTCGCGCCACCTCCAGCGCCCGGGTCAGCGGCCAGCGCGCGGCCTCGGCGTGGTCGGGCGGCGCCGCGTCCCCGACGGCCAGCGGGAGCAGGCCGGCAACGGCCGGACCGGCGAACGCGGCGACCGCAGCCTCACGCCGTCGTGTGGCCGTGTCGCGGTCCTGCCCGGCGGCGGACTCGGCCACGGCGCGCTCGTGGAGGGCACGGTCGGCCTCTCTCTCGCTTGCGTCAAGGTCGTCGCGGTGGACGCGAGCCGCGCGCAGCTCCTGGGTGACCCCAGCGTGGCGGGCGCGCACCTCGGCTGCCGTGTCGCCCAGGGCCGCCTCACGCGCGGCGTGCTCGGCGGCCAGCCGCTCGGCCTCCTGGCGCTCGGGCCTGGCCGCGTGCTCGCGCTCGGCCGCGGCGGCCTGCAGCGCAGCCAGCCGCTCCAGGGCGACCGTGACCCGGTCGCCGGCATCGGCCGCCGCCGACCACTGGCGTGCGGTGCCGGGCGCGCCGGCGACATAGCCCGCGCACGCCTCGCGGCGCAGGGCCAGCGCGTCGGCGTCGAGGTCGGGCTCCAGCCGGTGCGCAGCGCCGTGCTCGCGCCGGGCGGCCGCGCGGGCCACCTGCTCGTCGGCGGCCGCTCGCGCAGCGGCGACGACCTGCTCGTGCTCGGCGGCCGCGCGGGCGTGGAGGGCGTGCGCAACGCCCAGCGCCCGCAGCGCAGCGGCGACCTCGTCGCTGGACGGGAAGCTCGCCAGCTCCTCACGCAGCCGCACCCCGCGGCCGTCGAGCGTGGCCGCCTCGGTGACCAGACGGTTGGCCTGGGCCGCGAGGTGGGCCTCGCGCTGGGCAAGGGCGGCGATCTCCCGTGCTCGCCGTTCCGCGCGCGCCGTGGCCCCGATGTAGTCGACGTGTTCCTTGCCCGCGGCACCGGTCAGGGGCCCCAGGCCAAACCCACCGTGGCCGTCGATGACCACCGCCGGCTCGCCTGACGAACTGGCGGGAGCGTCGAGCGCCACCCGCCGCAGCAATCCCTCGATCAGCGGCGGGTCGACGCGCGCACCCTCGACCGGCCGCAGGACATCGGCCATCGTCCGCGCGCTCGGTGCCGGATCGCCAGCCACGAGGAGGACGTCCTCGGTGCGCGCCTCCAGCGCCCGCCCGTCGGGCGTCACCCAGGCATCGAGGATCCCCATCGCCTCGAGCCCCGCCTCCAGCGCCGTCCGCACCTCGGCGGCGACGCCGTCGCGGAAGTCGACGAGGCGCCACAGGGGGGCGCCCGGGCGGTCGTCGCGCGACGCGCGGCGCAGCGGACCCGCCAGCGGAGGTTCGTCGTGGTCGGCCTCCAGGCGCTCGCGCCGCGCGGCCAGCGGCTCGGCCTGGGCCCGCAACGCCTCGCGCTGGGCCAGCAGCGCCGCGCGCTCACCGGCCAGCGCGTCAGCTCGCGCAGTGGCGACCGCCGCCAGGCGATCGGTTCCGGAGCCGCCGCTGTGGGCGTGCCCGCGGGCCTTCTCCAGCGCACGCTCCAGCATCTCCTGATTGGTCGCCGGCGAAGCGCCGTCGAGCTCGACAAGCGCTGAGCGCCACGCGTCGATGCCGATGTCGAGGGACTCCCGGGCGGCGCCGAGGGCGTCGTCGGCGACATCCCGCCTGTCACCCGCTTCCCTCAGGCGGTCGGCGGCTGTCGTCTCCACCTCGCGGGCGCGCGCCAGGAGGCTCGTGGCCCGGTCGGCGTCACGCACCAGCTCGCCGTGGCGCTCGAGCACCGCACGCCAGCCCCGGCCCATGTCCTGGGCCAGCCCGGCCCAGGACGGCGGGCTCATCGCCTCGTCGACGAGCTGCTTGGCCAGAGCAGCGTGGCGCGCAGCCATACCGGCTCGTTGGGCCTCCGCGCCGAGCTCGTCAAGCACGTCTCTCGCACGCGCGCACACTTCGTCGGCGGCGGCCCGGGCGGTGACGAGCTCGGCCTCGGCGGTGGTCGCCGTGCCGCGCGCCTCCTGGGCCGCCTGCTCACGCGCATCGGCGCTCCGAGACTGAGCGGCCGCCCGCCCGCGGAGCTGCTCGACCTCTGCCACCGAGCCCCACTCGGGGGAAGTGAGCAGGGCTCGCTCCTCACCTTCGAGGCGGTCGGCCCCCGAGCGTGCCGCCGCAAGCTGCGCACGGAGGCCGACAAGATCGCGCACGGCGGTCTCGCGCTCCTCGATCCGGCGGCGCGCCTCCGCTGCGGCGCGGTCGTGGTTGGAGGCGGCGGCTCGCAGCTCGGCGGCGCGATCGCGCAGCACGGCCCGTAGGTACGTGCGGTAGGTCTGCTCGTGGAAGCGCCGGGCGCGCTCGCGCACCGCCCACAGGCGCGCCAGCCCCTGTTCGAGGGACTCGAGTTGCTCCAGGCCGCCCGCCAGGCGCCGCATCAGCGTGTCGTCGACGGTGGGCAGCCCGGCCGAGAGCATCCCGGCGACGCCGTCGGGGTCCAACGTCTTGGAGAGGTGGGGGCGACGGAGCTCGAGCATGAGCCGCAGCATCGTCTGGTACTGCTCCATCCCCCCGAACCTGAAGACGAGCGCATTGAGACGCTCGCGGTAAGCGGCCTGGTGGTCGAGCACCTCGCCGTCGTCACCGAGCTCGGCGACCAGCTCGGCTCGTGACAGTGGCTCGCGAGCCCGCAGCAGCGCCAGGTCCTCGCCGACGCGACGGCCGCGGGCGATGAAGTGCCAGCGGCGGACCTCCGGCAGCGAGCGGTTGGCCCTCAGGCCGATGCCGGCCGTGACGCGCTCCACCCCTCCGTCGTCGGCGATGCGCTCGAACTCCACCCACACGTAGCCCACGCGCTGTTCATCGTCGACGCAGCCGACGAGGTTCCACTTCATCTGCTTGGCCGCGCGGGCGAACGGGTCGAGCTTGTGCGGGGCGATGTCGCCGTCGAGGCAGAAGGGCAGCAAGAGCTCCAGGGCCTTGGTCTTGCCCGAGGTGTTGTGGCCCCGCAGGAGCAGGCGACCGCCGGCGAAGACGAAGATCTGGTCGCCGTACTCGTAGAGGTTCACGATCCCGGCACGTACGGGCCGGAAGCGCCGCGGGTCGCTCATGCCCGTGCTCCGGCCGGGCGCAGCTCGGGGGAGCGAAAGCGCGCGGCCAGCGGCCGGGGCCGCAGGCCGTCCTCGTCCCGGGCGAGATCGAGGGCGCAAAGCACTGCGGTGGCGTCGCGGGCCAGGCAGGAGACCTGCACGGGGTCGTCGGCGTCGCGCTGCCAGTGCTCGCCGTGGCGAGCCACCAGCCTGCGCACGTGCTCACGCAGGGCCTCCGCACTGATGACCGGATCGCCCTCCCGGGCGACCAGAACGTCGCACAGCAGCAGTGCCACCTGCTTGACCGTCGCGTTGGTGGGAAAGACGATGTCGCTCAGCGCGCGGTCGGTGCCGATCATCGCCGTCCCCTCGCCGCGGCGCTCGACCGCCAGCCCGGTCGCCTCGGCGACGCGCTCCTCGAGGCGCTGGCGCTGGCCGAGGAAGTACGCGCGGTCGCCTTCGTCGAGATCGTCGAGCAGGACGACGGGGTCCTCCACCAGCCGCTGCGCCAGCCGGTGCAGGCGGCGGCGGTTCTCCCCCTCGGCGGTCGGGGAGTAGGCGCCGTCATCATCGAGCAGGTCGGCCACCGACTCGGCACCCAGAGCCGCCACCGGGTCGCGGAGCGCGAGCGCCAGACGCCGGCGGTCGACGGTCAGCAGCGCCTCGTCGTCACCTCCCGGCTCGACGCGGCTGAAGCTCGCGCGCGTGCCAGCGGTGTGCTGCAGGACGCCCCAGGCGGTGAGCAGGTCCAGGCCGTCGGCGAAGGCGACCCGCTCGGCACGCCCGGTGAAGTCCACCGGGACGGCAGGCTGCGCGTCGGCGCCCGCTTGGGCGACGTCACGGGCAAGCTCGGCGATGGCGGTCTGTGTCGCCGCGCGCTCCAGCGCGGCGAGGGTGAGCAGCACGAGGACCGCGGCGCGGTCGCCGAGGGCCGGCCATTCGTCGCGCGGGCGCGCGCGCCCGCTGACGCTCGCGGGGCGCACCGGCAGTGGGCGCTCCAGTGCCGCCGCCGTCGGCGTCCCTACCAGCCGGGCAGCGGTGCTGCCGATCTCGAGGCGATAGCCGAACAGATCGACGCAGGTACGCGCCAGCTCCTGCTCGTGGCGGCGCACGAGCCCGTAGGCGGGCTGCTCGGCCCCGACGAAGGCGCTGTCCAGCAGCGCACGCAGCGCTGCGCGCCGCTCCTCGGCGGCGTCGACCGGTCCCTGCTCGCCAGGCCTCATCGCAGCGTCACCTCGAGGCGGTAGTCCGGGGTCTCGAGCCTGCCGTGCGGGGCGTGCAGCGTCGTGCGGACCCCATCGGGCGGTTCGACGAGGCGGATCTCGCCGCGACCGTCGCTCGATGCTGCCCGCCGCACGCCGTCACGCGCGGGTGCCTCGTAGGCGCGTGAGATCCAGGCCAGCAGGTGGGTCAGCTCGCGCTCGTCGACCTGCGCCACGTCCGAGAGGCGCACAGCGCCGCGGTCGGCGAAGCGCTCGAGCACCGCGGCGAGCTCGGCCCGCTCCACGCCACGCCGCTGGGCCATTCGGGCCCGTCCGGCGCTGAGGTCAGGCACCCGGGCGCCGCGACCACCCCCCGGAGTCCGGGCCCCGGGGCGACGGAGGTGCGCGACGACCGGCGCGGCGGGAGCGTCGCGCCAGGAGATCCGGCCGCGATCGCGGACCTGCTCGGCGTCCTCCTCGGGCGCACCGACATGACGCGGCTGCAGAAGGCCGCAGGCGGCGCGCACCCAGGCCGGAGCCTCACCGGCGGGGGCCGCGGCAGCGCGCGCAGCGAGGTGCAACAACGCGCTTGCCCGGTCCACACGCGAGGAGCGTCGCTCGATCAGGCGCTCGGCGATCTCCAGCACCGCGCGAATCGCGTCGACGACGCCGTCGTTGAGCGCGCGCCAGGGCGATCCGACGTCGTGATCTCCGACAAACCACGCGCGGACGCCGAGCCACTGGCGCGTCAGCTCCTCGGTGCGCCGCACGCGCTGCTGGTCGACGGTCGGCCCGCCGGGCATGGCGACGAACTCCTCGGCAGCCACGATCAGGACGACGAGCTCGCTGCCGCCGGCGCGCTGCACCCGGTCGAGGGCGTCGAGGACCTCCGCCGCCCAGCGCTGGCGGTCACGGCGAAAGCCCTGCAGGTGATCGAGCAGCGCGCCCTTGCTGGCGTCGAACTCCTGCTCGTCGACCAGCTCCGAGCGGCGGATGAGCTGCCCGAGCGCCTTCATGAACCTCAGCGCCCCGGCATGCAGCGCCTCGACCTGCCCGAGAGCCTGCTCGAGCAGCGCCCGCAGCGCGGCCCCGTCGGGAGCCTGGGCCTCCAGCTCGGCGGCCAGCCGGTTGAGGGCATCGCGAATCGCCGGGATGCGCTGGCCGTCGAGCACCCCTTGCTCGTGCCCGAGGTCGTCGAGCCGGGCGAGGAGGCCCTCGGTCAGGCGGCCAGCCGGCGTGACGTCGTAGGTGTAGCGGTGCCTGCGCCACTCGGCGGCCGTGGTGGCGAGGCTGGGATCGTGCTCACGGTCGGCGGCCCCCCACTCGGCCAGTCGCGCCAGTCGCTCTTCGAGCAGCTCGGTCGCTTCGCGCAGTCCAAATCGATCGTGCAGCCGCTCGCCGACTTGATCGGGGCGCAGGCGCAGCCCGAAGGCCTGGTGCTCAAGGAACAGCACGCGCATGATGCGCCGGTAGCGCTCGGCGTCCTCTGCGGTCGCGTAGCGCAGGACGGGGTGGGCGCGGAGGTCCTCGGGGGCAGGTTGGCTCGGGGGCGGCGGAGCCGTCCCCGCCAGCTGCATGGCCGTGTCGAGGACATGCACCGGCAGCTCGGGTCCCATCACGCGTCCTGCCTGACGTCGGAGGTGCAGCGGCGCACCAGGTCCGACGGCCGCAACCCGGAGAGCGCCCGTGGGGACGGCGCGCCGCGCTCCATCGCGGCGAGGGCGTCGCCCGCCTCCTCATCGAGGTGCAGCGGCGCGCGGGCGAGCTCGGAGAGCCGCTCCAGGTCCTCGGCCGACAGGGTCGCGACCTGCGGCTCGGTGCCGCGCCAACGCTCGCCGGTAGGCACCACCGTGCCCGCCGCCGCCTCGGTGACCAGCTCGGCGGCGAGCTGGAGGGCCCAAGCCGTCCGCGTCGCCTGCCGGTCGGTGTCGAAGGTGTCCCACCGGTGTCCGATAAGCGCCGAGAGCTCCAGCCCGAGGTCGTAGGCGCACAGCGAGTCCGCCACCACCCGACGGATGGCGGAGAACAGGATGCCCGCGTTCTTCGCAAGCCAGCGGGCCGCTGGCGCGTCGTGCGGGGTCGACGGCTTGGGCTGATCCACGCGCGCGAAGTGTCGCGCGCGGCGCGGACGTCTCGGGTGGGAGATCGCTCGCGAGCCTCAGCGGCCCGTTCGCCCAGCCGCCGAAGCTCCCACGGAACCGCTGGGCGCCTACAGCGCGCCCTTCTCGGGGTCCCCTTTCTCCGTCGTCCCCAACTCGCGCCCGTCGAGCGCGCAATTGACCAGCGCGTCGGCGCGGACGTTGTGCTCGCGGCGCACGGTGCGCACGCGCCAGCGCTCGAACTGCGCCAGGGCGGCCGTGGCCTGCGCGTGCAACGGGCGCAGGCCCTCGTGCTTGACCCGGTAGGCCCCGGTGAGCTGGCGGGCGACGAGCTCGGAGTCATTGACCAGCTCGACCTCGGTGGCCCCCAGCTCCCTGGCCCGGCTGAGTCCGAGCAGCACCGCGCGGTACTCCGCGACGTTGTTGGTCGTCGAGCCCAGTCGCTCGGCTGCCTCGATGAGGATCGCGCCACGAGAATCGGAGACCACCGCCGCTGCCGCGGCCGGGCCGGGGTTCCCGCGGGCGCCGCCGTCGACGTGGACGACGACCTTCATCGCCACACGACCCGGGCCGCCGGAATCACTCCGGGTCAAAGACGGGCAGCTCGCCCGGGACGCGCTGCCGCCGCCGGTCGCGCACGGCCCGCTGCTCGCGCTCGCCCGGCTCGGCCGGACCGCGCCCACGGCGAGCGCCCCGGCGCCGATCGATGATGACCTCGACCTCGGGATCATGGGCGTAGTAGGTGGCGAGCTTGTCGTAGAGCTCATCGGCCAGCGCCTCGGGGACCACGCAGTAGATCACCCCGGGCCGCGCCTCATGTCGTCTGCCTCGCTGGCCTAAGCGGCCAGGGCGAGCTCTCCCTCGTCGTCAGCCGCGGCGTTCGGCGTCTGCTCGTCAGGGCCCAGTTCGGCCAGCTCGGTGCCCTGGCCTGCGACCCGGACACCTGAGCCCTCGTCGGCCAGGTCAACCTCGTAGCGGTACCACGACAGCTCCCACGCGGCCACGATCGAGACAACGCTGGGACGCTCGGGCCGTGAGCGCACGACGATCGAGGGAGCTCCGAGCGAACGCGCGATGCCGGCCACCGTGCGCGGATGATCGCTGAGGTTAAACAGCTCGATCGCCCGAGCCAGCTTCGCCTCCGGACTGGCCGGAACGGCCTGGACATTGCGCCGGATCGCGTAGGTCCCGGGATCGGTGCGGGGCGGGTCAGGCCCCTCGTCCTCCTCGGTCGCATGCGACGCCCCGTTGCGCCCGGCGAAATGGCGCCCGACAACACGCTCACGCCGACCGCGCAGCCGGTGCAGCAGCGATGGTCCACGGTCGGTGCTCGTCCGTCGCGAGCCCGCAGCCACACCGGCCGACTCGCGCATCCAGCCCTCGTGCGCAGCCCGCGGACCGCAAAGGTCACACACGTTGCGCCGCGTGCCACCGGCCAGGTAGACCTCCGCGTGCTCGCCACGCAGCAGCCGGCGACCGCAGACGTCGCAGGCCACCGAGGCCTGCGTGGTGCGAATGTCCTTGCGCGCCATGCCGCGCCAGCCTATCAGCGCAGTGGTGTCTGACCCGTTGCCTCGACGGTCGTCTGAGGCGGGCAAAATCCCTGCACCAGGCACCCTCTGAAGCCGCTAGGCGACCGCCATCCGCGTATCGCCGCCGGCGGCGTCACGAACCTTGCCGGCCAGATGCGCCGGCAACTCGTCGTAGCGCTCAAAGGCCATGCTGAACTCGCCCTGGCCTCCGGTGATGGCCCGCAGGTCGGGGGCGTAGGACAGCATCTCGGCCATGGGGACCTCGGCCTGGATCTCGGTCATGGCTCCCACCGCGCCCATGCCCAGCGGCCGACCGCGGCGGCCGTTGAGATCGCCGATGACGTCCCCCACGCTCTCCTCGGGCACCGACACCGTCACCTGCATGATCGGCTCCAGCAGCACTGGCGCGGCCTGCTCGAGCGCCTGGCGCATGGCCAGCGTGCCCGCCAGCTTGAAGGCGATCTCGGAGGAGTCGACGGTGTGGTACTGGCCGTCGATCAAGCGAACCCGCACGCCCTTCACCGGATAGCCGGCCAGCGGACCGTGCTCCATCGCCTCCAGCACGCCCTTCTGCACGGCAGGGATGAACGCGTGCGGGATGACACCGCCCTTTATCTGGTCAACGAACTCCAGGGCCGCGCCGTCGTCGGTGGGCTCGATCTCGATGTGGCAGTCACCGAACTGGCCGCGACCCCCGGACTGCTTCTTGTGGCGACCGTGAGCGCGCGCCGGACGGCGGATGGTCTCCTGGTAGGGCACCCGCGGCGGGGTGAGCGTGACCCCGACGCCGAACCGAGCGCGGAGGCGCTCGACGATCACCTCGACATGGACCTGCGAGAGCCCGGCGACGATCTCCTCGCCGGTCTGGGGGTCGCGCCGCATCTCGATGGTCGGGTCCTCCTCCTGCAGGCGCCGCAACGCGGTGAACACCTTCTCCTCGTCGCCCTTGGTCGCCGGCGCCACGGCGAAGGCCATGACCGGCGCGGGCAGGGCTATCTGGGGCATGACGATCGGCTCGTCGCGCTCGGCGAGCCAGTCGCCGGCGCGGGTCTGCTTGAGCTTGGCCACCGCGCCCAGGTCGCCGGGCCCGAACGCGTCGGCCGGCTCGGACTCCTTGCCCTGGGGGACGAGCAGCTGGCCCACCCGCTCCTTGGCGTGGGCGCGGGTGTTGAGCACCGCGGTGTCGTGGCGCATCACGCCCTGGTAAACGCGAAACAGGTTGATGCGTCCGGCGAAGGTGTCGGCCCGGGTCTTGAACACATAGGCGTACAGCGGCCGCTCGGCGTCCGGCTCCAGGGTCACCTCCCCCAGCTCCAGCGGACCGTGCTTGACCGGGGAGGGCAGGTCGTCGACGATCGCGTCGAGGAGACGGTCGGCCCCGAGAAGTCGAGTGGCTGCGCCACAGGCGACGGGAAAGATCGAACCGTGGTTGGTGCCCTCCTTCAGCGCGCCGACGATCTCCTCGTGGGAGATCTCCTCCCCCTCGAGATAGCGCTCGGCCAGTGCGTCGGAGGTCATCGCCACCTCGTCCATGAGCTTCTCGCGGTACTCCTGGGCCTGGGCGGCGTAGGCCTCCGGGATATCGGCCTCGCGGGCGTTGTCACGGCCGGCGCCCTCGTAGAGGTGGGCGCGCATGTCGACGAGGTCGATGACGCCGGCGAGCTCGTGCTCGGAGCCGATGGGGATCTCCGTGGCCACTACATGGTCACCGAAGGCGCCCTTGAGCGTCTCGAGGGTGCGGAAGAAGTCGGCGCGCTCGCGATCGAGCATGTTCACGTAGACGAGGCGCGCGAGGTCAAGCTCGGCGGCCCGGTTCCACAGGCGCGTGGTGCCCACCTCGACGCCGAGGACGCCGTTGACGACGAAGACGGCAGCCTCGCAGACACGCAGGGCGGCCAGCGCATCGGCGACGAAGCTGGGCTCGCCGGGCGTGTCGAGCAGGTTGATCTTGCGCTGCTTCCAGTGGAATGAGGCCAGGGCCGCCGCGATCGACATCCCGCGGGCGCGCTCGTCGGGGTCGGAGTCCGACACCGTCGTGCCCTCCAGTACGCTGCCCAGCCGCGGGGTGGCTCCCGCACAGTGCAGCAGCGCCTCGTGCAGCGACGTCTTGCCGCTGCCGCGATGACCGACAAGAGCGACGTTCCGGATCCGGTCGGGGGCCTCGTGCATGCGCAGCCTTCTCCTCTCCTCGGGGGCTCGCGCGACATCGACCGGCAGGCCTGGGCCGCGCGGACGGCGGCGCGCGCCGAGAGCGGCACGGCGCGCCGCCGGGCGAATGTACCGCTTGACGCCAGCCGGCGCGCGCGGGGGGCTCTGCCCGGCCCGCGCGCGTTAGGCGGCGCGATCGCCGCCGGGGCCGGGGCTCGGGACTCGCTCGCCGTCGGTCATGTGCGAGCGCAGCCGCAGCACCGCCTTGGTGTGCAGCTGGGAGATGCGCGACTCGGTGACGCCGAGGACCTCGCCGATCTCGCGCAGGGTCAGGTTCTCGTAGTAGTAGAGGGCTATCACCAGCTTCTCGCGTTCGGGCAGCGTGGCGATCGCGTCGGCCACGCGATCCTTGAGCGCGTTGGCGTCGATCAGCTTGACCGGGTCCGCCGAATCGGGATCCTCCAGCGTGTCCAGCAGCGACACCTGATCGCCACTGGAGTCCGACACGGTCCAGAGCTCGTCGAGGGCGGCGATGGACGAGTTGGAGATCTGCACCAGCGCGTCGTGGAAGTCGCTCATCTCCAACCCCAGCGCGGCGGCCATCTCCTCGTCGGTCGGCGCGCGCTGAAGCTGGTGCTCGAGCTTGATATTGGCCCGCTCGATCTCACGGGCCCGGGCGCGCACCGAGCGCGGGACCCAGTCCAGGGCCCGCAGCTCGTCGATGATGGCGCCGCGGATGCGCGGGATGGCGTAGGTCTCGAACTTGATCTGCCGTGCGAGGTCGAAGCGCTCGATGGCCGAGATCAGCCCAACCAGTCCATAGGAGATGAGGTCGGCCTCCTCGACGTGGGCCGGCAGTCCGGAGGCCAGGCGCCCGGCGACGTACTTGACCAGCGGCGAGTAGGCGACCACCAGGCCCTCGCGCGCGCGCTCGTCCTGACTGGCCTTGTACCGGCGCCAGAGATCCTTCAGCTCGATCGCTTTGACGTTCGTCTCCACCCGGGCGCCGATCGTCAGGCGCGCGGATGGCTGGCTCGATATGCCGTACGCAACCGCGCGGACTCTACCCGAGTGTAAAGCTGCGTCGTGGCCAGTGAGCTGTGACCCAGCAGCTCCTGGATGGCCCGCAGGTCCGCGCCGCGCTCCAGCAGGTGGGTGGCGTAGGAGTGGCGCAGCGTGTGGGGAGAGACGCCGGGGCCCAGCCCGGCCTCCCGGGTCCAGCCCGACAGGCGACGGCGCACGTCGGTGCCCGCCAGCCTCCGGCCCGAGCGCGAGAGCAGCAACGCGTCCGGCTGCGGCCCCCGTCCGGCACGCCGGCCGGACGCCGCCAGCACCGGACGCCCGCGCTCGAGGTAGATGGTGACCGCGCGCAGCGCCACCTCGCCCACGGGAACGAGCCGCACCCGCCCGCCCTTGCCGAGCACCCGCAGCGTCTCGGCGTCGAAGTCCAGGCTCTCGCGATCGAGCCCGCACAGCTCCTCGGCCCGCAGCCCGCAGCCGTAGGCCAGCTCGAACAGCGCCCGGTCGCGGAGCGTCAACGGCGTCGAGGCGGGAATGCGGTCCAGCAACGTGGCCGCCTCGTCGGTGCGCAGGACGCGGGGCAGCCCGCGCCGCCGGCGCGGAGCCGACAGCAGCTCGGCCGGGTTCTCGTCGCGGACGCCGTCACGGGCCAGGGTGGCGAACAGCCCGCTCACCGCGGCCAGCTTGCGGGCCACCGTACTGGGGGCCAGCCCGCGCTCGGAGAGCATCGCGGCGTAGCGGCGCAGGCTCCGGTAGCCGATCTGCGCCGGATCCTCGCCGTGGCCGCGGGCCCACTCGGCCAGCTGCGAGAGGTCGGAGCGATAGGCGCGACGGGTGCGGGGCGCGGAACCGGCGCGGGCCAGCGCCGCCTCGTGGCGGGCCAGCGCCTCGCTCCAGGCATCGGCGGTCGTGGGTGACGGTCCGGGATCGGGCCCCGCCGTGGCCGGAGAGGAGGGCGAGCTAGGCTCGGGTACGATGGCTGAATTCTTCATCGATACCGGTTCGGGTCAGGTGGCCACCCGGCGCCAGATGATCGCCGCCGGGCTGGTCACCGACACGAGGCCGCCGCCACGACCGTGGCTGCTGATCCAGGGCCCGCGCGACGCCTCGACCATGTGGTACGCGGTGATGCGCAAGCAGACGCGGGGAGTGGTCATCGGCACGCTCTGCCTTCGACACGGGGGTCATCACGCCTCCCTGCTGGCCCAGGGCTGGGAGGAGGTCCCCATCGAGGAGATCGGCGGCCGGCTCGCGGCCTGAGGTGAGCGCCGAGGCCACGCGCCCGGCTCAGGCGATGTACACCGGTGCGTGCAGTGGGACCTGGGGATAGAGCTCGATGACGTCGGGGATGAGCATGCGGATGCAGCCGTGGGAGCCCGCCGTGCCGATGGAGCCTGTCTCCTCGGTCCCGTGGATGCCGGCGCCGTTGTAGATGCCCAGCCATCTCGCCTTGAGCGGGTCCTGCGGGCCCGGCGGGATGGTCTGGCCGGCCAGCGAACCGGCCCAGGAGGAGTTGGGCACGTGCCAGGAGGGATCGACCTCCTTGTCCTGGACGTCATAGAGCCCGGCCGGCGTCTCCAGGCCCTGCATGCCGACGGCGATGCCGTATGTCCTGGCCAGCTTGAGGTGCTTGAACAGCCGCAGCTTGAAGTCGGCCCGGTCGATCACGACGACCGCCGGGTAGCGGCTGGCAAGGTCCGGGGCGCTGATCCGCGGGGCCAGCGTCCGGGTGCGGGCGGTGATGGTCCTGGGCGCGGCGGGATCCAGCAGCGATCGACGGATCTCGCTCCGCAGTCCGTCGGCCAGCAGAGCCCGTCCTGTCGTGCCCCCCATCGCCTGAACGCCGAAGGCCGAGTAGGCCACGTGAGCGTCCTGCGGGGCGGCGTCGACGCTGGCGGCGATGTGGCGGACCAGGGCGACCACGGCGCCGTGGTCGTAGGTGATGCGTGCCGGCAGGTTGGCGTCCACGCTTGCGCCGGTGAGCCCTGAGACGGTGCGGGTGAAGATCGACCCCTGACGGCTGCGGTCCAGCGCCGCCTGGACGTCGGCGTCGAGATCGGCGCTGACCCGCGCCTGCTGAGGGGTGAGCCGCCACGCACGGCCGTTGGCGCGAATGGTCAACGGCCGGTTCAACGGGGTCAGCAGCTGCGCCCGCAGGCGGTCGCGGGCGCGAGCGCGGCTCAGGCCTCCGATGGGCACGTCGCCCACGCGGACGCCCTTGGCGATGGTGCCCGACTGGGCCGAGTCGTAGACCAGCAGGCCGACGGTCAGGGCGGCGACGAGGCAGAACCCCATGATGAGGGCGATGACGGAGAGGCGGCGCATTCGGGTCGCGCCCGCCATGGTCGCCGATCGGCGCCGGGCGCGCAACCATGCAAGCACACCTGCGGATGTAGGGCCGCCGAGAGTCTGGCTAGCCCGCCGGCTGGGCGGCGAGCGCGCGGTCGATGGCGGCGACCACGTCGGCGCGGCCGGGTCCGGCGCGCTCGTGATCGCGCAGCGCGCGCAGGTCCCCCGACTCCAGCGAGCCCAGCAGCTCGGAGAGCTGGCGAGCGTCGAGCGCCTCGTACTCGGCCAGGGCCCCGGTCGAGGGCGTCCCCCCCATGCGCTCTGCGGCCAGCGCCCGGCGCAGATCCTCGACCTGGTCGACAGCGTCTTCCCACGCTGGGCGGGCTGGGCGCACGCTCGGGCTGCGCCGCAGGAACTCCTCGACCGCCTGCTCGTAGCGGTAGCCGCCGGCCCGGGCGCCCCGCAGGATGGGACGCAGGCGCAGGTGCTCAGCCATGGCCAGCACCGTCTCGCGCGTGGTGTAGCGATAGTGGTAGCCGGCGGCCTTGAGCCGGCGGTTGTCCAGCCCGCGCCCGAAGCGCAGCTGAGCGAGCATCTCGGGAGGGATGGAGATGCCCAGGGGGCGCAGCACCGTTGTCGCCAGCCCGGTGCCCACAGGGGGCAGCAGCGGCAGCGTCGGGCGGTCGAGCAGGGTGAGGATCTCCGAGAGCACGAGCACACCGTCGGCGGCGCCGTTGTAGATGCCAGGCAGGTCGTGACGAGCCACGTGCTCCAGGCATCCGACGATGTCCTCCTCGTGGATGAAGCCGTAGCGCGGATCGAACCCCAGCACCGTGGGCACGACGGGGAGGGTGAGATAGCTCAGGTGCGAGGTGCGCAGCTCGGGACCGAGCCCGTTGGCGAAGCGCAGGACACTGACCACGGTCTGCCGATTGCGCCCGGCGAACTCGGCGATCGCCCCCTCGGCCTCGACGATGTCGCGCTCGATCGGCGTGCGGGGCGTGTGAGGACGCTCCATGTCCTCGGTGAAGAAGGCCGGGTCGTCCTGCTCGCAGCCGTAGTAGTGCGCGGAGGACTTGATCACCACCTTGCGCACGGGGGAGTCGGGGCCGCTGCAGGCGGCGAGGATGTTCATCGTTCCGATGACGTTGGCCTCATGGGCGGCTCCGGCCGAGGCGGTGACCGAGTCGACGACCATCCGGGTGTCGATCACCGTGTCGATCCTCGCGGCCCGCACGATGCGGCGGATCAGCGCGTGCTGGGTGCCGACGCGGACGAACTCGGTCCGCTCGAGCTCGCGGCGCGGATCGGCGGAGTCCACCCCGATGATCGTCTCGATCGCCGGGTCGCGCTCGAGCTGCTCGGCCAGGCGCCCACCCCAGTAGCTCGACAGCCCGGTGATCAGGATGCGGCGGGAGCGCACGCTGCCTACCCGAACCAGACGGACTCGCGCTGGGCGATCATCTCCAGGACGTTCTCCTGGATGAGCTCGCGAATCTCTCCGGCCACGGTCTGCACCAACGAGCGGTCCTCCCACGGAGCGTCGCCCCAGCCGTCGGTGGCCACCGGGGCCAGGAAGCGGATGCAAAACCGTGCCGGCAGGTAGCCCAGCATCCCGACCAGCCCGAGCCACGGGAAGGTCGGCGTGATGGGGAAGTAGCTCAGCCGGGTGAGCTTTTGCAGGGCAGGGACATGGGCGAAGATGGGGGCGGCCTCCTCGGCGCCCACGACGGCGATCGGCACGAGCGGAGCCCGCGCCCGCATGGCCGCCTCGACGAAGCCCCCGCGGCCGAAGCGCTGCAGGCGGTAGCGGTCGCGGTACAGCTTGGCCGTGCCCTTGCGCCCCTCAGGGAAGACGAGCACGAGCTGGCCCTCGTCGTAGAGCAGGCGCTGGACGTTGGCTGGGTGGGCGGGGACGCCGCCGATCTTGGGCAGGAGCATGGAGAAGCCCGGATAGCCCTTGAAGAAGTGCTCCATGGTCAGGTGCAGCCTGCGCGGGTGGGGATGCTCACGCTGGAGGGCAGCGGAGATCATCGGCGCGTCAGGGGGCAGCGCGCCCGAGTGGTTGGAGACCAGCAGGCCGCCTCCGGCGGCCGGGACGTTCTCGATCCCCTCGACCTGGACCCGGAACCAGTAGCGGTAGAGGAATTCGACGACTGTCGCATCCAACGCGCCCTCCAGCCGCTCGGAGCGACCCCAGTCGCTGACCCGGCGCTCGGGCTCCAGGCCGGGCAGGTACGCACGCAGATCGGTGCCCGGGTCCTGATCGCCGCCGGGGTCAGGCGGGTCGGTGGCCCATGGCCTGGCGCTGGTCGCCGGCGGCGCGGTAGCCGACCGCCCCGCCTCTCGATCCGGCGCTTGGCTCATCGCCGCCGCAGCCGGGTCTCGCCTCTGCGCACCACGAGGAACACCCCGCGGACTCTACGACCTCGGGTTCGCCCCCGCCACCGGCACGGGACCGGCGGTGGCCCGGCCGCAAGGACCAGCAGACGCCCGCCGGCGCCGCCGCTCCCGGCGTTACCGGGTGACCGCGCCCTCGGAGGCCGACGACACGAGCTTGGCGTACTTGGCCAGCACACCGGTGGCATCCGGGTTGGGCGGCGCCGTGTAGGCACTGATGCGCGCGGCGATCTCGCCCTCGTCGAGGGCGACGTCGAGGCGTCGGGCGTCGACGTCGATGGTGATCTCGTCTCCGTCGGCAACGGCGGCGATCGGCCCGCCACGCACCGCCTCGGGAGCGACGTGCGCGCACATGAATCCGTGGGTGGCCCCGGAGAAGCGCCCATCGGTGAGCAGGGCGACGTCGTCGCCGAGCCCCGCCCCAGCGATGGCACTGGTCACCGCGAGCATCTCGCGCATCCCCGGTCCACCGACCGGCCCCTCGTTGCGGATGACCACGACGTCCCCGCCGCCTATCCGCCCTTCGGTGACGGCGGCCATGGCCGCCTCCTCGCTCTCGAACACACGTGCCGGGCCGGTGTGCCGGCGACGGTCGTGGCCGGCGAGCTTGACGACGCAGCCGTCGGGGGCGAGGTTGCCCCTCAGGACGGCCATGCCACCGTGGGGCTTGAGGGCGTCGCCGAGCGGACGGACGACCTCCTGTCCCTCCGCCTCGACGGCCTGGGCAGCGTGCTCGCCGATCGTCTGACCGGTGACCGTCATCGCCTCGGTGTGGAGGTGACCGCCCTCGGCCAGGCGCCTCAGCACGAGCTCGATCCCGCCGGCCCGATGCAGGTCGACGGCGTTGAAGCGCCCGCCCGGCTTGAGGTCGCAGAGCAGCGGCGTGCGGTCGAGCACGCCGGCGAAGTCATCGATGCCCAGCGCCACGCCGCTCTCCTGGGCGACGGCCAGCAGGTGCAGCACGGCGTTGGTCGAGCCGCCGCCGGCGGCCACGCTGGCGATGGCGTTCTCCAGTGAGTCGTGGGTGATGATCTCGCTGGGTCGCAGTCCTCGCGCGAGCACGTCCATGACCAGCCGCCCAGCCTCGAAGGCGACCTGGGCCTTGGAGGCGTCCACCGCGGGGACCATCGCCGTGCCAATCGGTGAGATGCCCAGCGCCTCGAAGGCCATGGCCATCGTGTTGGCGGTGAACTGGCCTCCACACGCGCCGGCGCCGGGGCTGGCGGCGATCTCCATCTCGCGCAGCTGCTCGGTGGTGATCCGTCCAGCGGCGTGGGCTCCGACCGCCTCGAACACGTCGAGGATCGTCACGTCGCGACCCTGATAGCGACCGGGCAGGATCGAGCCGCCGTAGAGCATGAGGCTGGGAACGTCGAGGCGGGCCAAGGCCATCACCGTCCCCGGAAGCGTCTTGTCGCAGCCGCTCAAGGCGACGACGCCATCGAACAGATAGCCGCGCGCGGTGAGCTCGATCGAGTCGGCGATCACCTCGCGGGAGACGAGCGATGTCTTCATCCCGCTCGTACCCATCGTGATGCCGTCGGAGATGGCGATCGTGTTGAACTCCATCGGCGTGCCCCCGGCGGCGCGGATGCCCTCCTTCACCTTCGCCGCCAGCGCGCGCAGGTGAAAGTTGCAGGGCATCGTCTCGATCCAGGTCGAGGCAACGCCGATGATCGGCTTAGCCATCGCCTCGTCGTCGAAGCCGATGGCCTGCAGGTAGGAGCGTGCCGCTGCGCGCTGGGGTCCCTCGGTGAGGGCGCGGGAGCGGTGCTTTAGGTCAAACCCGGTGGCGACGCTCACGGCGTCGCGACCCGACCACCGGAGGGCGACCCCCCAGGCGGGGTCCCGCGGCGGCGCTCCCCGGTGGCCCGTGCTCGCTCCCACTCGCGCAGACGCCACAGGTCGCGCCGGACCTGCTTGGGGTCGACCTGGCGACCAGGCAGGTGCATGTTGGCCGAGGCCACCAGCCGGCGCTCGTCGCCGGTCAGCGCCATCCACTTGGCCAGCACGTCGTCGGAGTCGGGCAGGCGGGTGCTGCCGTACGGGCGGGTCTCGTCGGGGAAGCGCACGCAGTACTCGTTGAGCAGCTCGCCCGTCTGGGCCAGGTAGCAGACCACCGGCTTGTGGGGGTAGAGCAGGTAGGCGTAGGGCGCCCCGGCCAGGTCGTCGCCGGGCTCGGGCCCGGGCGCCAGCGCGCCCCAGACGCGCAGGAAGCCCAGGTCGCGATACATGGACCACTCCTCCTCGTTGACGCAGGAGCGCAGCAGGGCTCGTGCGCGCTGCTCGGCCCGGCGCTCGCGCCCGGGGTCATAGCCACCCGGATCCTCGACGACACGACGACAAGCGCGTCGGCGATCGGTGGCCTCCGCCACCCACGGAGCGATGAGATCCCACAGCAGCGCCACGACGACGATCGCGGTGGCGCTCAGGGCGAGGATCACTGCGGCGGGCGCCGGTGGGCCGGTCAGGCGCCGCCGGCGGCGCGGGGAAAGAAGATCACACGCTCGGCACCCCGGGGCACCTCCTCGAAGCGCCGGACGATCTCCGCCTGGCGCCGGCCGGCACCCTCGGTGGGCACCGCCGCCCACATCCCCTGGTCCAGCTGCTGACGGAAGGCCTCGATCAGCTCGAGCTCCTGCGTGGGAACGTCGACGTCCCCTTCAGCGATGAGCACCTCACCGTGCCCTGGCTTCATCCGCAGCAGCCGCATGAGACGGCTGAGTATGCCAGAGGCGAGGCGACCGTGGCCACGCTTGGCACGTTGACGTCGACCCTGACCAACCGCTGCCGATGGTGGACTGAAAGCCAGTGGGCCACTACCCCCAGGACGGCGGCATTCCCGCCAGGCCGAGGACGTCCACCGGTCCGCTCCCGGCACCGATGCCCCGGAGCCCGTCGCGTACCGCGGCCCCGGCCAGCACGCGGGCGCCGCGCGCCGCCGCCACCGGCTCGAGTCCGCGGGCAAGCAGCGCGGCAAGGCAGGACGAGTGGGTGCAGCCGGAGCCGTGCGCGCCGCCATCGGGATGGCGCTGGCCGCCAATCGTCTCGAGGGTCTCAGCATCGAGGTAGAGGTCGACGGCCTCGGCGCGGTGGCCGCCGGTCACCACCACCGCCGAAGGCCCCAAGGCCAGGACAGCCCGACCAAGGGATTCGGCGTCGGCGCGGCGGCCGGGCGGCCCGGCCGCGTCGGGGTCCGCGGACGCGGCCAGGGCGGCGGCCTCCGGCAGGTTGGGCGTCACCACGGTCGCGCGGGGCAAGAGCCGGCCGATCAGCGCGTCCCGCGCATCCTCGTCGAGCAGGCTGGCCCCGGACTCGGCGACCATGACCGGGTCGAGCACGATGGCCACCCCCTCGGGCAGCAGGTCCAGGGCACGATCCACGGCGTCGACAACCTCTGCCGTGGCGAGCATCCCGATCTTCACGGCGTCGACGCCGATGTCGTCGACTACCGCGCGCACCTGGGCCACGATCATCTCGCCAGAGACTGGCTCGACCGCGTCGACGGCGACCGTGCTCTGGGCGGTGATCGCGGTGATCGCCGTCATCCCGTGCACGCCACAGCGGGCGAAGGCCCGCAGATCTGCCTGGACGCCCGCGCCGCCACCCGAGTCAGACCCGGCGATGGCCAGGGCGCGTGGCACAGCCGAGTCGGTCACCCGGGCGAGGCTAGTGGCCCGACGCCACGGCCGCCGAGCTGACCACCCAGCGGCCGCCGGTACCGCGCCGGACCCGCCCGAGGAGCTCGAGCTCGACGAGCCCGGCCAGCGCTGTGTCGCTCGACCACCCGCCAGCCTCGAGCGCCTCGGCCGTGTCGTGGCCGTCACCGACGGCGTCCAGCAGGCGCTGGAGATGACCGGGGACGGGCTCCGCCGGGGGCGGATCCCGCGTTTCGGGCCTACCCACCCCGCAGACGGCATCAAGCACGTCGCGAGCGTCGCGCACCAGCGCCGCACCATCGGCGATCAGGGCGTTAGGGCCGGCGGCCAGTGGAGAGGTGACCCGACCGGGGACGGCACCGACGTCGCGCCCCAGGGCCACGGTCGCGCGGGCGGTACCCAGGGCGCCCGACGCCCAGGTCGCCTCGACGACCACGGTCATGGCCGCCAGCCCAGCGATGATGCGATTGCGGGCGGGAAAGCCGAAACGCCGCGGCTGCGCCCCCGGCGGCAGCTCTGAGATGACCGCGCCGTGCGTCGCGATCCGCCGGTGCAGAGCCCGGTGGGCGGCGGGCGAGGCGCTATCGGCACCGCCGGCGAGCACGGCGATCGTGCCACCGACCTCGAGGGCTCCGGCGTGAGCGGCGGCGTCGATCCCGAACGCCATTCCGCTGACCACCGTGACCCCGGCGGCGGCCAGGCCGCGGCCGAGGGAGCGGGCCACCTCCAGCCCGTAGTCCGACGCCCGCCGCGCCCCGACCACGGCGACGACAGGTTCGGCGTGAAGGGCGACGAACCGCCGCCGGTCCCCCAGGATGCCGAGGGCGGCAGGAGCGCCGGGCCACCCCCTGAGGCTCTCGGGGTAGCCCGCGACGTGGGGACACGTGGTCGTCATGGCCGCCGCGGTGACCCGGCGCCGGGCTTCGCCTTCGTCGAAGGCCCGCCAGCCCGCCGTCAGCTCGCGGTCGGCCGCACCCCCGACCGCCTCGATCAGGACCTGATCATCGAGCGCGAACAGCGGCGTGACCCCACCTGGCCGGCGGCCGACGAGGTCGATGCGACCCGCGAGCCGCTCGAGCAGCCAGGCTCGACGCAGACAGGATCGGCATGCGTGCGCATCACTCACGGCGTAACGGTCCTCTGTCGGTAGCCCAGGGCGAGGAGGACATCCTGGGCACCAATCGCCGCCCGCCTGTCGAGGTCGGCGATCGTTCGCGCCACCCGCAGCGCCCGCTCCCGGCCCCGCCCACTGATCTGCCCCTGGCGGTAGGCGTCGCCGAGGGCGGCCAGGGCCCGCGGCGCCGGAGCCGGAGAGCCGGCGACGGCGGCGATGGAGGCCGTGGCATTGCCCGTGCCCGCGTTGCCATAACGCCGGCATTGACGCTCGCGAGCGTCCTGCACCCGCTCCCGGATGGGCGCGGACCGCACGCCGGGACGCTCGAGCTCGGCGGCCACCGGGCGTCCCACGTCGATGAGGAGGTCCATCCGATCCAGCAACGGGCCGCTGAGCCGGCGCCGGTATCGGGCCACATCAGTCTCCGAGCAGCGGCAACGGTCGTCGACGCCCGCCATGCCGCACGGACACGGGTTGGTCGCCGCGACCAGCTGGAAACGGGCGGGGAACCGCGCCGAGCGCTGGCTGCGGACGATCGTCACCTCGCCCTCCTCCAGCGGCTGGCGGAGGGCCTCGAGGCCGGGACGGGCGAACTCGCCGAGCTCGTCCAGGAAGAGCACCCCGCGGTGAGCCAGGCTGGCTTCGCCCGGGGCCGGCCCGACGCCGCCGCCGACGAGGCCGGCGGCGGAGATCGTGTGGTGCGGTGCGCGAAACGGCCTTCCGGGGACCAGGCCCGCCCCCGCGTGCAGACCAGCGACGCTGTGGATCCTGGTGACCTCCAGCGCCTCAGCCCTGGTGAGGGCGGGCAGGATCGAGGGCAGGCGACGGGCGAGCATGGTCTTGCCGCCACCCGGCGGTCCCTCCATCAGCAGGTGGTGGCCCCCTGCTGCCGCGACCTCCAGGGCGCGCACCGCGTGGCTCTGGCCGCGGACGTCGGCCAGATCGAGGGGGTTGCCGACCGGCGTATTGGGTGGTGGCGGAGGCGGGGGCGCCGGTGCCACGGAGCCGGCCAGCAGGTCGCGGACACCGCGCAGCGTCTCGGCACCGGCCACGGTCAACCCCTCGATCAGGGCCGCCTCGCCGGCTCGCTCACGCGGCAGGACGAGCCCGTGCAGACCGGCGCGCCGCGCCCCTTCAGCCACAGCCAGGGTCCCTCGGCATCCCCGCAGCTCGCCCCCCAGCCCGAGCTCGCCGAAGACCGCCCAGCCCTCCAGGCGCCCGGCCGGCAGCTGACCGCTGGCCGCCAGGATGCCGGCGCCCAAGGCGAGGTCGAAGCCGGCCCCCGCCTTGCGCAGGTGCGCAGGCGCCAGGTTGACGGTGATCCGCCGGGCGGGAAACTCGAAGCCGCTGTTCAGCAGGGCGGCCCGCACCCGCTCGCGCGCCTCGCGCACGGCGGCGTCGGCCAGTCCGACGACGGTGAAGGCGGGCAGGCCGGCACGGATGTCGACCTCCACCCATACCCGGCGCGGCTCGATGCCGTCGATGGCAAACGTGTCGACCCGGGCCAGCATCCCGCCGGACCGTAGGCCTCGGCAGCGCACGCCTGGTGCGCGCGAAACATCAATCCTGTGGAGCCCGAGCGCCGGTAGTGCCCGCGAAGGCTCCGCCCACGGCTCCGCGTCAGCCCTGGGAGCAATTCGGCACAGGACCGCCACGCTGCGTACCCCACCGGACGCACCGCGCGCCCTAGCGTCGCCGGGGATGCCGCCGCCACCCCTCGGCTCCTCGCCGGCTCTCGGCCCCCTCGGCGAGCGCCTCGCCGCCGAGCACCTGGAGCGCATGGGCTACCGGGTGATCGAGCGCAACCACCGCACGCGCTTCGGCGAGATCGACGTGATCGCCGTCGACGGCGAGACGCTGGTCTTCTGCGAGGTCAAGTCTCGCCGCACGGGCGGCGGCTCGCCGTGGGAGAGCCTCCACCAGCGCAAACGACGCCAGGTCCGGCGTATGGCCCGCAGCTGGCTGGCCGAGCGCAGCGACCGACCCCATCTGCCGGCGGTGCGCTTCGACGCCATCGGCGTCGTCGTCGACGCCCGCCAGCGACTCGTCGCCCTCGAACACGTCGAGGGGGCGTTCTGAGTCCGGCCACTCTCGGTTGTCGTTCCCCCTACCCCAGCGCGAGCTGCTGGTAGGCGGCCGAGCGGAACGAGAGGCGGTGCAGCGGCGAGACGCCCTGGCGCTCGATCGCCGCCCGGTGCTCGGGGGTGGCATAGCCGACGTGCGTGGCGAACTCCCAGCCGGGGTGCAGACCGTCGGCCCGGCGCATGTAGCGGTCCCGGGTCACCTTGGCCAGGATCGAGGCCGCGGCGATGGCCGCACTGCGGGCGTCACCCTCGATCACCGCGCGCTGCTCGTAGCCCAGGTCCGCGACCGGGAAGCCGTCACTCAGGCAGACAGAGCCGGGCCGTGCCACCCGCAGCAGGGCGTCGCGCAGCGCGGCCAAATTGGTGACGTGGAGTCCGTGCCGGTCGATGGAGCGGGCGCAGCGCGAGACAACGGCGCTGCGACAGGCGACACGCAGGACGAGCGGGTATAGCGTCTCCCGGGCCTGGGGAGAGTGCTGCTTGGAGTCGTTGAGGGCCGAGAGCACGCGGACGTCGGCGGGACGCAGCGTCCCGTAGTCGATGAGCACCGCGGCGGCCACCAGCGGGCCGGCCAGCGAGCCCCGGCCCGCCTCGTCGGCTCCCGCCACGTAGCGGGCGCCCAGCGCGCGGTCGAAGGCGAAAAGGCGCCGCCCGCCACGCGAGACCCCGCGCCGACGCGAGGGCCTGCGCATGATGATCGCCCCGGCCCCGGCCCCGGCCCCGGCCCCGGTCTCGGCCTCCGCTGGCCGCGCCTCGGAGGCCCCCTCCGCCCCGGCCCCCCCCGGTCCGGTCAGCTCGGCCCCGGCCAACTCCGGGCCGACCACCGACTCAGAGGATTCCGATGCGCCCCGGAGGCCAGTAGGTGGCGAAGGCGCCGCCGATGATCCACTTCTTGGGCACGGGTCCCCAGAAGCGGCTGTCGTCGGAGCGGCCACGGTTGTCGCCCATCATGAACCAGTGGCCGGGCGGAACCTTGATCGGCGTCGGCAGGTTGCACAGCTCGTACGGCGCGTTGGCGTCGCAGGGCGCGATGAAGCTCTCCTTGGCCATCCGCCCGTTGCGGACGGGGTGGCCGTCACGAATGGTGATCGTGTCGCCCGGCCCCGCCACCACGCGCTTGATGAAGTTCGTCCCCGACTCCTGGGGCACGGGGAGGTCGCATGCCGCCTGGGTGCCGTTGCCGGTGTGGGGGTCCCCGCACTGCTCGCTGTCGGCCCCCTGGGGCGGGTGGAAGACGACGATCTCCCCCACGTGAGGGTCGGAGAACGAGTTACCCAGCCGGTTGACGAGCACGCGCTGACCCTTCTGGAGGGTGGGGACCATCGACTCGCTCGGGATCCGGTAGGGCTTGACGACGAAGGCCTGGATCCCCAGCGCGAGCCCGAGGGCGACGGCGACGATGAACACCAGCTCGATGAGCGGGTTCATGCCGCGCTTGCTTGTCGTCTGGGCCGGCACGGCGATGGCAGTGCAACCGGGCGGGGCGTCTCAGGCCGAGGCGGCGTCGGCCGGCGTCGGCTCGGACGCGGCGGCGCCACCCTCGGCGGCGTCGGCCTCCGGGGCGGGAGGCACGGCCGGCGCGGCCGGCACCTGGGGCTCGTCAGCCTCCGGAGGGTGCAGCAACCCGGGCTCGACGACCTCCTCGGTGCGCGTGTAGCGCCGCTCGCGCACCCGGGCGCGCTTGCCCACGCGCCCGCGCAGGTAGTAGAGCTTGGCCCGGCGCACGTCGCCGCGGGCGGCAACCTCGATGCGCTCGATCTTCGGGGAGTGCAGGGGGAACGTCCGCTCGACCCCGACGCCGAAGGACTGCTTGCGCACGGTGAAGGTCTCCCGCACCCCGTGGCCCTGGCGCTTGAGCACGACGCCCTCGAAGACCTGGGTGCGTCGACGGGTCCCCTCGATGACCTGGAAGTGGACGCGGACGCGGTCGCCGGCCTGGAAGGCCGGCACACGGCGCAGCTGCGCGCGCTCGAGGCTTTCGATCGTCGTGCTCATCGCGAGGGTCGCGCGGCGGAGAGCCGGGACGGGGCTCCAGACGGGGCCCGCGCGCGGCGGATCATGGTAGCGGAGCGTCCTTGTCCTCGGGGGGGCCTCCAGCCGCCTCCGGGGCCGGCAACCGGGTGCTCTGAGGCGCTTGCCGGGCGCTCTGGGCCGCCCGCCACGCCCTGATGCGCTCGTGATGGCCGGACAGCAGGATCTCGGGGACCTCCCAGCCCCGGTAGCTGGCCGGGCGGGTGAAGTGGGGGTACTCGGGGGCGCCGCCCAGCGCCGGGGAGAAGGACTCCTCCACCGCCGAGCGCGCGTCGCCCAGGACGCCGGGCAGCTTGCGCAGCAGCGCGTCGAGGAGGACCATGGCCGGCAGCTCGCCGCCGGCCAGGACGTAGCGGCCGATGGACACCGCGTCGGTGGCCAGGTGCTCGACGACCCGCTCGTCAAAGCCCTCGTAACGACCGCAGAGCAGGGTGAGCCGGCGCTCGGCGGCCAGCTCGGAGGCCAGGCCATCGTCGAGCAGGCGTCCGGTGGCGGTCAGCGCCACCACCCGGTGCCCGGCGCCGGGCTCTGACCGAGCGGCCCCGTGCACGGCGCGCAGCGCGGCGTCGACAACGTCGACGCGGAGCACCATGCCCGCTCCGCCGCCGAACGGGGCGTCGTCCACCTGGCCGCCGGTCAGCGGCGTGTGGTCACGGAACGAATGGGCGCGCAGCTCGTGCCCGGCGGCGAGCGCATTGGCCACGTGGCGCTGGCCGGTGAACCAGGAGAACCAGTCCGGGAACAGGGTCAGGACGTCGATGCGCACAAGCCCGGTCCCCTCATCGCTCGCCCAGGAAGTCGGCATTGACGTCGATGCGCCGACCGTCGACATCGACCCGCAGAACGGCATCGGCCACCAGCGGGACAAGCAGCTCGCCACCCCCCTCGCGCGCGACTTCGAGCACCTCGCAGGAGGGCAGCGCGAGCAGCCGGGTCACCGTCCCCAGCTCCAGCTCGCGGTCGTGCACCCGGCAGCCTTCGAGCTCCTCGGCGTACCACTCCTCCGCGCCCAGCCCCGGTGCCGGCGGCCGCGGCACGGCGATCTCGGCGCCGCCGAGCGATGCGGCAGCGTCGCGGTCGTCCACCCCGGCCAGACGGAGGATCGGCGCCGCGTCGGTCCCCCCGCGCCGCAGCACCTCGCGCTCGGACCCATCGATCAGTACCGTCGGGCCTCCCAACAGCAGCGCGGGCCGCGCCTGGCGGACGCGAAATGCGCCGTCCAGCCCGTGGGGCCGGCCGACGATCCCCGCCCGCAGGGTGCCGGGGTGCGACCCGCGGACCTCTCCGGTCCCCGCTCGGGGCGCCGCGGAGCGGCCGCCCATCACTCCACGATGTCGACGAGCACCCGACGGCTCTCGCGGACCGACGCCGCCCTGACCACCGCGCGCAGCGCCGCCGCCGTACGCCCGCCGCGCCCGATCACCTTGCCGTAGTCCTCCTGGGCCACCGAGAGCTCCAAGACGATGGTGCCGTCGTCCTCCTCGAACTGCTCGACGCGCACCGCGGCGGGATCGTCGACCAGGGCGCCGGCCAGGTACTGAAGCAGCTCCCGCACGCCGGGATCCGCCGGCTCAGCCCGGAAGGGAATCGATGCCCTGGATGCGCAGGAGCTTGCGCACGGCATCCGAGGGCTGGGCGCCGCGCCCAAGCCAGTGGCGCGCCCGGTCCTCGTCGATGACCACCGTCGAGGGGTGGGTCTGGGCGTTGTAGCGCCCGATCGTCTCGATCACCCGACCGTCGCGCTTGGCCCGACCATCGGCCACCACCACGCGCCACACGGGATCCCGGCGTCCTCCGACGCGGGTCAGACGCAGGCGCACGGCCATCTAGCGGTCCTCAGAGACAGTGAGCATCGGCGGCGCAGGGTAGCGCGTTCGGGCCCGCTCACCCCCCCGGCCGGGCGTCAGCGAGCCCCGCGCATGAGCGCACCGAGATCCGGCATCCGCCCCTGGGTCAGGCCCTTCATGAGCTTCTGCATCTGGGCGAACTGCTTGATCAGCTGGTTGACCGCCTGGACGCTGGTGCCCGAGCCCCGGGCGATGCGCTGGCGCCGGGAGCCCTTGATGATCTCTGGCCGGCGGCGCTCTTCGGGCGTCATGGAGAGGATGATGGCCGCCACCCGGTCGAGCTCGCCCTCGTCAACGTCCATCTTGCCCAGGCGATTGCCCGCCAGCCCGGGGATCATCCCCAGCAGCGATCCCAGCGACCCCATCTTGCGCACCTGGCGCAGCTGGGCGAGAAAGTCGTCGAGGGTGAACTCGTTGCGGCGCAGCTTGCGCTCGAGGGCGGCCGACTCGTCGGCGTCGGTTTGGCTCTCGACCCGCTCGATCAGCGAGAGCACGTCGCCCATGCCCAGGATCCGCTGGGCCATGCGATCGGGGTGGAAGCGCTCGAAGCTCTCGAGCTTCTCGCCGGTGGAGGCGAACAGGATGGGCTGCCCGGTCACCGCCTTGACCGACAGGGCAGCACCTCCCCGGGCATCACCGTCGAGTTTTGAGACGATCACACCGTCGAAGGCGACCTGCTCGGCGAACTCGGCGGCCACCGTGACCGCGTCCTGGCCGGTCATGGCGTCGACGACGAGCAGCACGGCGTGGGGCTTGACCGCCCGGCGCACCGCGGTCAGCTCGGCCATCAACTCGGCGTCGATGTGCAGGCGTCCGGAGGTGTCGACGATGAGCACGTCGTGATCGTCGGCGTGGGCCTGGCTCAGCGCCCAGGTGGCGATGTCCACCGCGCTGGACTCGGTGCCCCGCTCATAGACGGTGGCGCCGGCCTGCTCGCCCACCCGGACGAGCTGCTCGACCGCGGCCGGGCGGTGCACGTCGCAGGCGGCCAGCCCGACCGACATGCCGCGCTGCACGCGCAGGTGCCGGGCCAGCTTGGCCGCGGCGGTGGTCTTGCCCGCGCCCTGGAGCCCGCAGAGGAGGACGACCGAGGGGCGGCGCTGACCCAGGGTGAGCTCCTGGCCCGTGCCCCCCATGAGCGCGGTGAGCTCCTCGTCGACGATCTTGACCACCTGCTGGCCGGGGTTGAGCTGGCCGACGACCTCCTCGCCGCGGCAGCGCTCGCCCACCGCCTTGGTGAACGAGCGCACGACCCGGAAGTTGACGTCGGCCTCCAGCAAGGCAAGGCGGATCTCGCGCATGGCGGCGTCGATGTCGGACTCGCGCAGGGTGCCGTGGGCGCGAACGTCGGCCAGGGTGGCCTGGAGCTTGTCGGAGAGCGAGTCGAACACTCGGCCGCCGAGGGTAGTTCAGCGCCGGCTGCGCCGAGCGCCTCGGGCGGGCTAGCGGCCCGGTGCCCGCGGCGCCGGCGACGTGCCGTCACCACCATCGGCCGGCGGCTCGCCAGCGCGCCCGGTGGCGCCCAGGACGCCCCCCGACCCCAGACGCTCGCCCAGGGCCCCGAGGGCCTGGGAGAACTCCGAGGGGATGACAAAGACCTTGTTGGCGTCGCCGCGGGCCAGCTCGGGCAGCATCTGGAGGTACTGGTAGGAGAGCAACTCGCGGTCGGGACGGCCCTCGTGGATGGCGGCGAAGACGGTCTGGATGGCTTGGGCGTCGCCCTCGGAGCGCAGGATGGCTGCCCGCTTGGCCCCCTCGGCCTTGAGCACGGCCGACTGCTTCTCACCCTCGGCGGTGAGGATCTGGGATTGCTTGACTCCCTCGGCGGTGAGGATGGCCGCCCGGCGGTCGCGCTCGGCGCGCATCTGCTTCTCCATCGCCTCCTGGATGGACGCCGGCGTCTCGATCGAGCGCAGCTCGACGCGGTTGACGCGAATGCCCCACCGCCCGGTGGCCTCGTCGAGCACGAGGCGCAGCCGGGTGTTGATGTCATCGCGTGAGGTGAGCGTCTGCTCCAGGGTGAGGTCGCCGACCACGTTGCGCAGGGTGGTGACCGTGAGCTGCTCGATGGCCTGGAGGGGGTTGGCCACCTCGTAGGAGACGGCCCGGGGGTCGGTGACGGTGAAGTAGATGACCGTGTCGATCTTGATCGACACGTTGTCCTCGGTGATCACCGACTGCGGCTGGAACGTCACCACCTGCTCGCGCAGGTCGATCAGCGGGCGCATGCGGTCGACGAACGGGGTGATGACGACGAGGCCCGCATTCTGGGTGCGGTTGAACCGCCCGAAGCGCTCGACGACTCCGGCCCGAGCCTGAGGCACGATCTTCACCGCACGACCGGCGGTGAAGAGCATGAGTGCGACGACGACGCCGAGGACGATCAGACCGGCCATGTGTCTCCAATCGAGAGGTGGTTGTCGGAGCCGGGGATGAGGGAGAAGGGGTGGTGGGCCATCACTCTCCCACCATCGCCGTGGCCCCGCGAATCTCCATGACCGACACCTTGGAGCCGGTGCCGAACTCGGCGTCCTCGTCGTAGGCACGTGCCGTCCAGACCTCGCCGTCGATCCGTACGCAGCCCACGCCCTCGTCGTTGGCGATGCGCTCGACGACCAGGACTCGGCGGCCGATCAGCGCGGCGGCGCCGGTGCGCAGGGTCCCCGGCTGGTCGCGGTGAGCCCGGGCGATGGGTCGCACGAGCAGGAAGCTCAGTCCGGCGACCGCAACGAAGACGCCGCCCTGGAGCGCCGAAGCGGCGCCGGCCGCGGCCACCGCCGCGGCCAGGACGGCACCGAAGGCGAACGGCGCCAGGAAGAACCCGAGCGTGGCCACCTCCCCCGCCGCCAGGGCGCAGGCGATGACGATCCAGATCAGCCAGCTGGCCATCAAGCGGTCTGTCCCCAGGGTACCGCCCGAGCCCCGCCGGCCGAAAGGGAGATCAGCTCAACAGCGCCCGGGCGTAGTCGTTGGCGTCGAAGGGACGCAGATCCTCAATGCCCTCCCCCACCCCGATCAGCTTGACCGGGATGCCCATCTCCGAGGCGATGGCCAGGGCCACGCCGCCCTTGGCCGTCCCGTCGAGCTTGGTCAACACGATGCCGCTCACCGGCGCGGCCTCGGAGAACAGTCGGGCCTGACGCACGCCGTTCTGGCCGGTGGTCGCGTCGATGGTCAGCAGCGTCTCGTGCGGCGCGTCGGGGATCCGCTTGGCGATGACCCGGCGCACCTTGGCCAGCTCGGCCATCAGATGATCCTGGGTGTGCAGGCGCCCGGCGGTGTCGATGATCACCGTCCCCGCCTCCCGGGCCTGGGCGGCGCCGATCGCGTCGAAGGCGACCGAGCCGGGATCGGCCCCCTCGCCACCGCGGACGATGTGCGCCCCGGCGCGCTCCGACCAGCGCTCGAGCTGCTCCACCGCAGCGGCGCGGAACGTGTCGGCCGCCCCCACGACGACCGGGCGGCCGGTCTGACGGCGCAGGGCATAGGCGAGCTTGCCGATGGTGGTGGTCTTGCCGGTGCCGTTGACGCCACAGACCAGGATCACCGTCGGTGAAGGACGCAGGTCGATGGTGTCCTGACCCGTGCGCGCCACCTCGGCCAGCATCTCGGCCAGCCGCTGCGTGAGGGCCTCGCCGCCCTCCAGCGTCCCGGCACTCGCCTCCTGCTCGAGGCGCTGCACCACCTCGGCCGTCGTCCGAGCGCCGACGTCGGCGTAGATGAGCACCTCCTCCAGGCGCTCCCATGCTTCGTCGTCGAGCTCGCCGGCCAGCGTGGCCTGGATCTCGGCCCCCAGGGCCTCGCGGGTCTTTGACAGGTTCTCGCGCAGCCGGCTGAAGATGCCGCGGCGACGGCGCTCGGACCCCTCGCCGCCGGCGTCCTCGCCGTCCGCCCCCGTAGGCGCGGCGCCCAGGATGAGCAGCTCGTCCCAGTCGCGGGCCATGGGGCGGGCAGCCTAGAGCCTGGTCTTCGCGTCGTTCTCGTTCGAACTGGAGCTGGTCATACCGCCGAGCTGACGCCGCGAGCCGCCCGCACCTCGCCCTCGCCCTCGCCCAGCCCGGGGCGCAGATCCTCGCCTTCGGACAGCCGGGGTGAGAGCTCCGTCCCCTCGCGCGGCAGCCGACGGCTGACCACGCGGCTGACGCCGTCACCCCCCATCGAGATCCCGTAGAGGAAGTCGGCCACCTCCATCGTTCGCTTCTGGTGGGTGACGACGATGAACTGGGCCCGGTCGGCATAGGCTCGCAACAGCGCCAGGAAGCGATCGATGTTTACGTCATCGAGTGCCGCCTCGACCTCGTCAAGCACGTAGAACGGGCACGGTCGCGCCAGGAAGATGGCGAACAGGAAGGCGAGGGCGGTCAGCGACTTCTCCCCGCCCGAGAGCAGGCTCAGGCGCCTGGTCTGCTTGCCCGCCGGGTCCAGCTCGATCTCCACGCCAACCCGGTCCTCGGGCATCGCCTCCCCGAGCCCCGCAGCGTACCCCGCCGCACCATCCCCCTCCGCGGCGCCGTCACCGTCGCCGTGGCCCTCGCCCCCGCCCTGTGCGTCGGGCCGGGCCGCCCGATCGCTCGTCTCGCCGCCGTCCTCGGTCACCAGGCGCAGCGTTCCCCGGCCACCCGGGAACAGGCGACCGACGATCTCCTCGAAATGTCCGGCGGCGGCCGAGAACGTCGCCGCGAACGTCTCGCGGATCTCCCGGTCGGTCTCGGCGATCAGGCGCCGCAACTCCCGCAGCGCGCCCTCCAGGTCGCCCCGCTGGGTCTCGAGCTCCTCGACGTGGGCCAGCGCCTCGGCGTACTCGTCGGCGGCCAGGGGGTTGACCGGTCCCAACGCCTCGCGTCGGCGCGCGAGCCGTTGCACCCGGGCGTTCAGGGCCTCGCGCGCCTCGTCGTCCAGCGGCTCTGGTGCCGGCTCGGGCGGCACTCCGAGCCGGCCGGCCAGCCCGTGCAGATCGTCTTCGGCCTCGGCCGCGCGGTCCCGAGCCTGTTGAGCTCGGACCTCGGCCGCGGTCAGCGCGTCGCCGCGGCGGGCCAACTCGGCCTGGAGCTCGGCCTCCCGGGCGGCGCAGGCCCTCAGCTCGGCGGCCAGCGCCTCGCCCGCCGCCCGGTCGCCTCCAAGCTCCTCCTCGAAGCGCTGGCGCTGGGTGGCCACGACGTCCAACGCGACAGCGATTGCCGTCTGGAGCCGGTGCGCAGGCGGGCTCAGGGCCTCGGCCCGCTCCAGCGTCAACTCCAGCCCGGCCACGCGCCGGGCCCGCTCGCGCCGCTCGCGCGCCGCCCGCTCGGCGGCGCGGCGCTCAGCCGCGAGCGCAGCCTCCAACCCGGCGCGGCGGGCAGCGACCTCACCCTCGGCCGGGGCCCGGCGCCGAGTCTCTAGGCGCCGCTGCGCCTGGCGCAGCTCCTCGGCGGCGTCGTCGCGTGATCGGATCGCCGTGCGCAGGGCGGCGTCAGCGTGCTCGAGGGCGACCTCCGCCTCCCGCGCCTGGGCGCTCGCGCGCTGCGCCGCCGCCACGGCAGCCTGCTCCTGACGAGCGGCAACCTCGCTGGCCGCCACCAACTCCACGCGCCGATTGCGCTCGGCCAGGATCCGGTCCTCTCCCCCGGCTGGGACCTGGCGCAGCTCGCCCCCGGCGCCGTCCCATACCCGGCCCGAGCGCGTCACCGCCGTGCCGGTGAAGCCTTCGGGCACCGCCTCCAGGTCATCGACCAGCCAGCAGCCGTCGAGCAGGGCGCGCGCGAGGGCCAACGCCTCCGCGCCGCCGTCGACCAGCGCGGACATTGGCTCGGCGCCGGGGCTCGGCGGCGCGCTAGCCGCCGAGCCGGGCGCCGGTGCCCGGACGACGAGCGCGCTGGCTCCGTCAGCGCCGGCGCGGTCCAGCAGCGCCCCCGCCTCGGAGCGGTCACCGACCACAGCGGCCGAGAGCCGCCGACCCAGCACGGCGGAGACGGCTCGCTCGGATCCCGTCTGCACCGACAGCTCCCCGGACAGCGTTCGTGGCGGGCGCCCGGCGGAACCCCCGGAGGCGGTGGGGGTGGCCCCGGCGGCGCGCAGGAACTGGTTGACGGTCGCCAGCTCCGCGCCCGCCTGGGCTGAGTCGCGACGCGAGGCGTCAGCGGCGTGGCCAGCCTCTCGGCGTCGTGCGCGCACGGCGTCGGCGTCGGCGTCGGCGCGCCGGCGCGCGCTGCGCGCCGCCTCGAGGTCGGCTTCCCGCGCCGGGAGCGCCTCGCCCAGGCGGACCGCGTCCGCCTCGAGCGGCGCCAGCTCGCGGGCCAGCTCGGCCGCGGCGGCCTCGCCGAGGTCGGCCAGCGCCCGCTCCAGCTCGAGGATGCGACCGGCCTCGGCGCCCTCGGCCTCCTCCTCGACGACCTCGATCCGCAGGGCGGCCAGGGCCGTGCGGGCCCGGCGCGCCCGCTCGCTGCACCCACCCGTCGCCGACCGGATCGCCTCAGCACGCAGCTCGAGCCGCTCGGCGGCAGAGCGCGCGCGGTAGGCGCGCGCGGCCAGGGCCTCGCGGCGCTCGGCCCGCTGGCCCAGGGCCTCCTCCGCGCGCTCGCGGGCGGCCGCCACCTCAGCCAGCCTGGCGGCGACGGCTTGGCGGCCTTGGCGCGCCGTCGCCGCTTCGGCCTGGACCACGACGAGGGCGCCGCGGAGGGCGAGCAGGGCATCGCGGGCCAGCTCGTGCTCGGCCTCCAGCGACTGGCGCTCCAGGCGGGCGTGAAGCTCGGCGGCCTCGGCCTGGCGCTTGAGGGGACGCAACCGCGAGCGGGCCTCGCGCTCGACGTCGAGGGCGCGGTCCAAGTTCTCCTGCGTGCGGGCCAGCTTCAGCTGGGCCCGGCGGCGACGCTTGCGGTGCTTGCCCAGCCCCGCCGCCTCCTCGATGAGCAGCCGGCGATCACGCGGCTTGGAGACGACCACGGCCTCCACCCGGCCCTGGGAGACGATGGAATGACCCTCCTGCCCCAGCCCCGTGTCCGACAGCACCTCGAGGACATCCACGAGCCGGCAGCGCGCCCCGTTGACCCGGTACTCCCCGTCGCCGTCGCGATCAAGGCGCCGGCTGATGGAGACCTCGGAGAGGGGGACGTCGAGGGTTCCGTCGCCGTTGTCGAGCACGAGCTCGACCTCGGCTGCGCTGCGCGCGGCGGTCCCCCGCGCGCCACCGAAGATCACGTCCTGCATGGCCTGGCCCCGGACGGCGAGGGGCGACTGCTCGCCCATGGCCCAGAGGACGGCATCGACGACATTGGACTTGCCCGAGCCGTTGGGACCGACGATCACACTGACGCCCGGGCCGAACAGCAACCGGGTGCGCTCCGGGAACGACTTGAAGCCCTTGAGGCTGAGCGAGCGCAGGTGCATGGCGCGGCGCTCGACCTTAGAAGGTGGTCCTGAAAGCGCGACCCGGCGACCCTCCCCGGGCGCACTGACGCCGCTGCCCGATGGGAGGAACGGGGTAAACCCACCCCGACGGGGGGAACCGACCCGCCGGCACGACGCCGGTCGACCCGCGAGGGCGCGATCGGACTTCCGGGCCTGTTGCTTGCCTCCAGGGCGAATAACAGGCCCAGAAGCGTTCATCGCTCGATCGTGGCGCACCCCGCGTCACCTCTCAGTCGCGGACTGCGGAAACCGCATCCGCGGACTGCGCGGAAACCGCATCACCCCCTCAACGGGGCCTCCTCAACCGGGGTTCCTGCTCAACCGAGCTCTCCGGTCCCGGGGGTCGACGGCCACCCGCCAACCCGGCGACCCTCCCCGGGCCAACGGCTCGCTTCAGCCCTGGCCGGCGGGTGGCAGCGTCGGCGCCTCGAGCCAGTCCAGGACACTGCGCGCTGCCGTCTGCTCCGCGTCCTTCTTGGAGCGGCCCTCGCCCCGGCCGCGCTCGGCGCCATCGACCCGCGCGATCACCGCGAAGGTGCGGTCGTGAGGCGGCCCACGCTCCTCGGCCACCTCGTAGATCACCAGCTCTCCCCGCCGGGCCAGATGCTCCTGGAGAGCGGACTTGAAGTCCCCCGGCCGTTCGAGCGCCTCGTTCATCTGGTCCCGGAAGGCGTCCACCACCGCAGCCGAGGTGGTCTCGTAGCCGTGGTGCAGGTAGCAGCCCCCGATCACCGCCTCGATGACCGAGGCCTGCACTCGCTCGGTGCGCACGAGCGCCTCGGAGACCGAGCGGTGTACGTCGGGCGCGGCGGCCAGCAGGCGCTCGGGCACCCCAAGCGCGACAGCAACCTCCGCGCACGCGCGTCCGGACACCGCCTGGGCGCGGATCTTGGTCAGCCTCCCGGCCCCGAAGCGGTCGGCCTCCAGGCGCGGGTAGAGATAGGTGGTGACCGACAGGCCGAGCACGCTGTCGCCCAGGAAGGCCAGCCGCTCGTAGGAGTCGGCCCGGCGGTCGGTCCAGGAGGCATGGGTGAACACCTGACGCCCAAGTGGGTCGGGCAGGCCCTCCAGGAGCTGGCGCAGTCGCTCCAGGAGGCGCCGGGCCCGGGCTCAGCGCGCCGCAGCGGCGTGCGCGAGGACGAAGTCTACGGCCTGACTGACGTTGAGGATGGCCGCGGCCTGCTCGTCGCTCATGGTCACGCGATAGGTGTCCTCGAGCTCCTGGACAAGGGTGTAGAGGTCCAAGGAGTCGGCCTCCAGGTCCTCCTTGAAGCGCGTGGCCTCGGTCACGCTCGCCGGATCGATCTCCAGCTCCTCGGCCAGGTGGCGGCGGATGAGCTCGACGATGTCCTGGCGGGTCATGATCGCTGCGGCACGCTACCGGCGGGGGCGGCCACGGCGACGCCCGACGCGCTGCCGACCGGCTCCCGACCCAGCGCGCCCGCGGCACCGAGCGCCTCCAGCATGGCCGTGACAGCGTCCTGGGCGACAGCGCGGGCCGCCACCGCGATCGCGCTGGCGTAGCCCCGGCGGGTGAAGCGTCCGTGACAGACCACCCCCAGGCGTCGCAAGCCGAGCAGGTAGGCGCCGCCGTTTCGCTCCGGGTCGATCTCGTCACGCAGCTCGCGCAGAGCGGGTGCCAGCAGCCAGCCACCGGCCGCGGCCCGCGGCGAGCCTCGGGCGCGCTCGCGGATGGCGCCGATCAGGGTGGCCGACACGCCCTCCATGAGCTTGAGCGCCACGTTGCCCGTGAAGCCGTCGCAGACGACCACGTCGGCGGCGCCCGCGGTGAGGCTCGTGCCCTCGACGTTGCCCGCGAAGCGCAACCCGGCGGTCGCGGCGAGCTGCGCGTGAGCGTCCTGGACCTCCGGCGTGCCCCGGGCCGGCTCCTCGCCGTTGGAGAGCAGGGCCACGCGAGGCTGGGTCACGCCCAGCACCGCGGTGGCGAACGCGGCGCCCATGTGGGCGAACTGGACGAGGTGCTCAGCGCGCGCCTGCACGTTGGCACCGACGTCCAGCAGCAGGACGGGGGCGCCGGGCACGGGGATGGGCAGGGCCAGGGCCGGGCGCCTGATCCCCTTGGCACGCCGGATGTGAAACAGCCCGGCGGCCAGGGCGGCGCCGGTCGAACCCCCGCAGACCAGCGCGTCGGCCTCCCCGGCAGCCACCGCGCGCGCGGCCTGCACGATCGAGGCGTCGGCCGTCGAGCGCACGGCGCGGACCGCATCGGCCGCCTTGGCGATCGACACGGGGGCATGGCGCACCTCGACCAGCGGGGAGCCGGCGGCCGGGGCAAGCTCACCGGCATCCCCGAAGACCAGCACGCGCACTCCCCGCTCGGCCGCCAGGACACATCCGGCCGCGACCTCGGCGGCGCCCAGATCGGCGCCGTAGGCGTCGACCGCAACGGTCACCATGCCCGAACGCGGGTGCTCGAGGTCAGGCGGCGCCCTCGCCCGCTCCAGCGACGATCTCGCGACCCTTGTACGACCCGCAGACGGGGCAGACCCGGTGCGGGCGGCGCGGACTGTGGCACTGCGGACAGGCGTTGAACGTGGGCGCGGCGATCTTGTGCTGGCTGCGGCGCTTGGTGGTGCGGCTGTGGGACTGCTTTTGCTTGGGGACAGCCATGGTGGGCGCGGAGGCTAGCAGCGCCGGGGCGCCCGAACCGGCGCGCCGCCCTACTCCAGACGCAGCTCGCGCAGCTTGGCCCAGCGCGGGTCTGGCTCCGGTTCGTGGCCGTGGTCGGCCGGGGCGGTCTCCAGATCCGCGCCGCAGATCGGACACAGGCCAAGGCACTCGTCGCGGCAGAGGATCTGGGCCGGCACCGACAGGGCGAGGCCATCACGGGCCCAGCCCTGGAGGTCGAGGAGCAACCGCCCGTCGACATATGGGCTCTCCAGCTCCTCCCCCTCCCCCGGCTGGTGGATCTCCTGAGCGTCGACGGAGAACGTCGGCGCGGCGTCGCGCAGACAGCGCATGCACGGGCCTTGCATCCGCGCCCGCAGGCGCAGGCGCAACGACCACCCGCGACCCGTGGTCCGGGCCGCGTCGAGCCGGACGGCGACGGGGTCCGGAGCCACCACATAGCGCTCACCGGCGAAGACGAGCTGCCCGATGCGCACCGCCAGGTCCAGCCGGCGCCCCGCCCCCGCATCCAGGGCGAGACGACCGAGATCGAATCCGTCGGCGATCGCCGCCGCCATGCGTCGAGCCTAGCGACAGCCTCGGCGCCCTACTCCTCCTCGGCGCCCTACTCCTCCTCGGCCAGCTCGCGCTTGAGAACCTTTCCAGTGGAGTTGCGGGGCAGTTCCTTGAGGAAGACGATCTCCCGCGGCACCTTGTAGCCCGCGAGGTTCGACTTCACGTGGCCCTGCAACTCCTTCTCGGACACCTTGGCCTTGCCGCGGCAGACGACGAAGGCCTTCAGGCGCTGGCCGAACTTCTCGTCGTCCACCCCGATGACCGCCACCTCCTCGACGTTGGGGTGGTCGGCGAGCAGGTCCTCGACCTCGCGGGGGAAGACGTTCTCTCCGCCCGAGACGATCATGTCGTCGTCGCGCCCGTCGACGTGCAGGCGACCGCCCTTGTCGAGGTGACCGACGTCCCCGGTGGACATGAGCCCGTCCAGCATGTCCTTGTTGCCGCCCCCGGTGTAGCCCTCGAAGAGCATCTCGTTGGCCACGAAGATCCGACCGGTCCTGCCCGGCGGGGCCTCGCCCCCCTCGTCGTCGACGATCTTGAGGATCGTGCCGCGCGGTGGGCGGCCCGCCGTGCCGGGCGCCGCGCGCAGGTCCGCGGGGGTGGCGATGGTCGCCCAGGCCACCTCGGTTGACCCGTAGAGGTTGTAGAGGACCTCGCCAAAGGCGTCCATCACCCGCGTCGCCAGCTCGCCCGGCAGGGCCGAGCCGCTGGCCGCGACGACGCGCAGCGCGGAGAGCTCGTAGCGCTGGATCGTCTCCGCCGGCAGCTCGAGGATGCGCTGGAGCATCACCGGTACGACGGCCAGCGCGGTGCATCGGTGCTGGGCGGTGAGCGAAAGCGTCGTCTCGGGGTCGAACTTGCGGGTGAGCACGAGGGTGCTGGACAGCCCCAGCCCCAGGGTGAAGTGGGCAAAGCCCCAGGAGTGGAACAGCGGCGCGGCGATCATCGTGTTCTCGCGCCCCCGCAACGGGATCCGCGACAGCAGGGCGGCAGCCGGGTCGAGGCTGTCGGGCTGCTTGCGCGAGGCGCCCTTGGGGGTCCCGGTGGTGCCCGAGGTGAGGATGACCACCCGACCCTTCTCCTTGGGGGCGACGACGTCCTCGGCATCGCCAGCCTCGATCAGCTCGTCGAGCGTGGGGTCGGAGATGTCGTCGTCGCCATCGTGCCAGGCGATGAAGCGCTTGCGCCGCCGGCCGGCGTCATGCATCAGCTCGCCGAACTCGGCGTCGTAGATCAGCGCCCGCGGCTTCTCGCGAGCGCACACGTCGGTGAGCTGCGGGGAGGCGAAGGCGGTGTTGAGGTAGAGCGCGTGGGCGCCGAGCTTGGAGCACGCCACCGTGGCGTCGATGAAGCCCCGGTGGTTGCGGATCATGATCCCGACGCCGTCACCCTCGACCACCCCCCGGTCGGCCAGCGCGTGGGCCAGGCGGTTGGAGCGCTCGTTGACCTCGAAGAAGGTGAGCTGACCCAGCTCGTCGATCAGCGCCACGTCGTCGGGGAACCGGATGGCGCCCGCCATGTACCCGGCGGCCGGGGTCGGTCCGAAGCGGGTCAGCGCCAGCCCGACCCGCAGCACCTTGTCGGGCCGCGTCGGGGTGATCACGCCTGCGCCGGCCAGCGTGCGGGCCGTGTGCAGCTTGTTGTGGATCTGGCTGGCAAGTGAGGGCATGGGGAGAAGCAAACCAACCTTCGGCGCGAGATGTTGTCTGGGGGTGAACGAGATGTTCCCCCGCACGGCCCGGCCCGGTCGCCGCCGGGCACGGCCCCCGGCGTCTGAGACGGAAACCGCCGGGCTCAGCCGCGCGGAAGCACGAGCCCGGCGGGCACCCTCCCCTCGTCGATCAGCGCGTAGACGTCCGCCGCCCGGCGCGGGTTGAGGAACACGTGGCGCTGACCGACCGACGTCTTCTCGACGAGCAGTCCGGCGTCCAGGAGCCGTTCGCCGACGGCGAGGGCCAGTGCCACCTCGCGGGGGGGAAAGCCGCGCGCCAGATGGCGGAACTCGGTGTGGTAGCCGCCCCACTTCCCCATCCCCGACAGGCGCTGGACGATGCGCCGCGCGGCGCGGCGATCGGGCCGGGGGTCGCGGTGCGGACGCCCGGGCCCGGATCGGCCCTCGCCACCGTCGGCGTCGACGGTCAGGGCCACGATGGCCTCCTCGAGCGCGTCCTCGGCGCCCGGGGCGGCCGGCCGGCCGCCCAGACGCGCGACGAGCTCCGCCGCCCGGAGAGGGTGCCCCGCGCCGATCGGTGGCCGAGCTGCGTGGTCGAGCACCACGGCATGGGCCGGGAGCGCGTGGGCCCGGGCGCGCAGCCGGTCCACGTCAGCCACCTGGTCATCGAAACAGAGCGCCGCCAGCTCGGCGTCGCCCCCGGGCATCTCGAGCGCGAGCCAGCCGGCCAGGCCCCCGGCCCGGAGCTCCAGCGGTGGGCTGGTGGCGGCGCCAGATCGGCTCGGTCGCGCGGGGGGGCCGAGCCCGGCCGCCTCGACGAGCGCCCCCACCGCGCCGGCGACCAACAGCCAGCCGCGCTCGCCGACCGCCTCCGGGTCGGCCCGCAGCCCCGCCGAGACCGGAAGCACCGCCCGCAGACGCCCGTGGCTGGCGGCCAGTCCAACGGCGACCGCACCCCGGTAGCCCGAGCGCGTGCGCCGCAGCTCCCAAGCTCCGCGCTCCAGCTCGGCCAGCAGCAGCCGGCGCAGCCGGACGCCAGCGCTGCCCGGCGCGGCCACCCCGCCGGCATCGGCCAGGGCGCGTGGGAGGTCCTCGGCGGCGCCCACCCTTGCGAGCGTAGAGCTGCGCCGGCCGGCCGCGCCCATGGCTCGTGTTCGCAGCGCGGCGAGCCGCAGACTGCGCGGGGCACCGCCGTGTCTGGCGGGCCCCGCAACCCCGACAACCTCCCTCGGTCCGACCGGGTTGCGATCGATCACGGCTCGAGGCCCACCGCCCGCCCGCCGCGGCGCTGTTCCGTCCGTCGCCCCCCCTAGCGTTCCCTGACCCATGGAGGCTGCCACCCCTCTCCGCCCCGCGTCGGTCCGACTTCTCGGCGACCGGCTCGTCGCCGACGGCCTCGTCATCGAGGACCCGACGGCGGTCGCGCTGGTCCGCGAGCGCGCCGAGCGGGGCGACGACCCCGCCGCTGTCGTCGTTGACGCGGTGGAGATCGGGGCCCGCGTCCTGGGCCGGGAGCAGACCGCGGCCGATACGGGCTTCGTGCGGGTCGAGTTCGAGCGCGCTGCTCGTGAGCTCGAGAGCGCCTTCGCCGATCGCGCCCGCACGGTGGCCGACCAGCTCAACGGGAAGGTCGACGAGGTCTTCGGGCCCGAATCGGGGACGCTCCAGCGCGCCCTGGACCGTCACTTCTCCGACGACTCGTCAGGCGCCGTTCAGCACCGGGTCCGCGCGCTGGTGGATGAGCTGCTGCGCCAGCAGCGTGAGGAGCTGGTGCGCCTGTTTGCCTCATCCGAGGGTCACAACCCGCTGGCCGACTTCAAGGCGGCGTCGGTGGCGGCCATCCGCCGGGCGGGCGAGCAGCAGGACTCCAACCTGCGGGCGATGGGCGAGCGCATGGCCGAGCTGGGGCAAGAGCTGCAGGCGCTGCGCGACGAGCGCGAGAAGCGCGGAGAGCTGGAGATCGAGCGCGACCGGGGCACGGCCAAGGGGCGCGAGTTCGAGGAGGAGGTCGTCGAGGCGCTCGACGCCATCGCCGCCGGGCAGGGCGACGACTGCGACGCGGTCGGCGACGTCCGCGAGGGCACGGGCAAGGTCGGCGATGTGGTCGTCGGCATCGACGCCTGCCGCGGGCCCGCCCGGGGCCGGATCGTCTTCGAGGCAAAGAACCGGCAGCTCTCCAAGCCCAAGGCCCTGGCCGAGCTCGACGCCGCCCTCGACGGTCGGGCGGCCGACTTTGCCGTGCTCGTAGTCCCAGCCGAGGAGAAGGTCCCGGCCCGCCTTCGCACCCTGCGTGAGTACAACGGCGACAAGCTCGTCGTTGTCTATGACCCCGACGATCCGGCAACCCGCATGGCGCTGGAGGTCGCCTACGCACTGGCCCGGGCGCGCGTCCTCATGGCACGAGCCGAGAGCGAAGGCATCGACGCCGGCGCGGTCTCCGACGCGGTGGAGCGCGCCCTGGCCACCCTCGATGACGCGCGGCGCATCAAGCAGCAGCTGACCGGGGCGAGCACTGGCATCGAGCAGGCGCGAGGAATCCTCGAGGGGATGGAGCGCCAGGTCCGGACCCAGCTCGCCGAGATCGACGGCCTGCTGCGCGCCGGGGGCGCCCCGTCCGCGGCGCCGCGGCTGGCGCTGGGCTGAGGCGAATCGCGAGGCGGACCGACGCGCCGCCCCCGGTTCGTCGCCGGGGCGGCTGCGTCGGGGTTGCCGTGCTGCTACTTCGTCTTGGCCGAGTACTTGTCCTTGAGGCCGGCCTCGGTGACCACGCCGGTGAGAAGCAGAGCCGCGACAGCGAGCGCGACAAGCGCACGTGGCCGGCGGCCGGCGAGGCCGCCGGTCGTCTGCGGACGGCGGCGACGGACGAACGGGACACCTGGAACACCCCCTGGTTGGACGACGGTTGGCGCGTTGGCGCTGGAGCGGGATGCTGTGCCGGAGGCGCCCCCACCGTGTTAGACATCGGTTGGATCCTCGCGAGGTGTCCCGAAGCGCTCGTCGATCGCCGCCTGGAAGGTCTGGCGGGCGGGCTCACCGTGGACCGCGAAGACAACGCGCTCCAGCCCGGTGGCCGCCGCCAGGTGGTGGGCGACCTCCTCGACCTCGATGGCGGCGGCGTGGGCGACCGGAAACCCGCCGACGCCGGTGCCGAAGGCGACCAGGGCCAGGGATGCCGCCCCGAGGCGCTCGGCACAATCGAGGGCCGCGGCCGTCGCCCGGCGGATGATCTCGGCCGAGGTCGGCCCGCCCAGCTCCATGGTCGCGGCGTGGATGACCCAGCGGGCGGGCAGCGCGAAGCCCTCGGTCTCGACCGCCTCGCCCAGGCCAATCGGGGCAGAGCGATCCGAGGCCTGCTGCAGCTCCGGCCCCGCCGCCCGGCTGATGGCGGCCGCCACCCCGCCCCCGTGACGCAGGTCGGTGTTGGCCGCGTTGGCGATGGCGTCGACGGCCAGCGTCGTGATGTCGCAGTCCAGCGCCTCGACGGTGGGCATGCTGGCGGGGCTCCGGGCGGGCTGGGGGTCCTGGGCCGCTACGCGACTTCGGCGGGCTCGTCCTTGCCCTGGAGGCGCTCGCGACCGCGTTGGACGGCGGCGATGAACTTCGAGAGGTTGACCTCGAGGGTGTTGAGGATCTCGTCGGCGTAGTCCTCGGCCCCGAGCCGGATCTCCCGCTCACGGGCGCGGGCGTCCTCGACGATGTCCTCGGCCGCGCGCTCAGCCTGCTTGGTGATCTCCTCGTCGGAGACGAGGTGGGTCTGGCGCTCCCGCGCCTCCTTGATGATCCGCTCGGCCTCGCGCTTGGCCTCGGCCAGCATCTCCTGGCGCTCCTTGACGATCCAGCGCGCCTGCTTGATCTCCTCGGGGATCGTCGCGCGCATCTGGTCGAGGATGTCGTAGATCTCCTCCTTGTCCACCCGGACGCGGTCCGACATCGGCACCGGCTTGGCGTTGTGGATGAGGTCGTCGAGCTTGTCGATGAGGACCAGGACGTCCATGGCGTGAGGGGAGGCTCTTGATCCTTTGAGAAGTGGGCGGAGAGTGGGCGGCGGGGGTCTGGGTCTCGGAAGCTTCGCTAACGCGCGAGCGCTTCCTGCAAGCGCTCTGCCACGCGGGGCGGGACAAGCTCGGAGACGTCGCCGCCGAAGGTGGCCATCTCCTTGATTCCGCTGGAGCTGAGGAAACTGTACTGCGGTGAGGCCATCAGGTAGACCGACTCCAGGTCGGCATCCAACGTCCGGTTGAGCTGATTCATCTCGAATTCATACTCGAAATCGGAGATCGCGCGCAGTCCCTTGACGATGGCCAGGGCGTCGGAGCGCTTGGCGAACTCGACGACGAGGGTGCCGAACGGGGCGACCTGAACGTTGTCCAGGTGACCGGTGGCCTCGGTGACGAAGGCACAGCGGTCCTCGACGGAGAACAGGGTCTTGCCCTTGCGCATGGGCAGGCTGACCACGGCCACGATCACCTCGTCAAAGACGCGCGCGGCCCGGGCGATGACGTCGAGATGGCCGTTGGTCACCGGGTCATAGGAGCCCGGGCAGACGGCGCGGCGGTTAGACGGCTTCATGGAAGCGGATCAGGGTATCTCCGTAGCGGCGCTCGTCGACCATGGGCAGGCCCAGCTCAAGGGGGGCGCGGCGGTCGCTTTCTGAGACCACGCACCCCGAGCCGCTCAGCAGCGGCGCCAGCGCCCGGTCGAGGACCGGCCCGAGGGCGGGGGCATCTCGATATGGCGGATCGATCAGGACGAGATCGTAGGCGCGTCGGGCGCGCGCCGCTTGTCCGAGCGCGCGCAGCGCCGGCATCTGGTGTACCCGGGCACGGTCGCTGGACACGCCGAGAGCGGTGAGGTTCGCCCGCAAGACCCGCGCCGCGCCGGGGTCGGAGTCAACGAAGTCGGCGTGCAGCGCGCCGCGCGAGAGCGCCTCGATGCCCAGGGCACCCGAGCCGGCGAAGAGGTCGAGAACGCGCTGGTCGTCCAGCGCTCCGAGGACGGCGAACAGGGCTTCGCGCACTCGCTCGGCCGTGGGCCGGGTCGCCCGCCCGGTCGGGGCCGCGAGCCGCCGCCCCCCCCAGGCACCGGCCACTACCCGCAGCGCCATCAGCCCTCGGTCCTGGCCGCCGGGGGCAGCCATGGGCTAGCCCGGGATCGGCGCGAGGGACTCGGCCCCGTAGGCGGCAGTCAGGGCATCGGCCAGCGGCACGTGGTCGGGCGCGGCCAGGCCAGGGTCGGCGCTCAGCAGCTCGACGGCGTGGTCGCGAGCTCGCTCCAGCAGCGCCGCGTCGTCGGGCAGCCGGGCCACGCGAAACTCGGCGGTGCCCGACTGGCGCACCCCGATCAGCTCGCCCTCGCCGCGCAGGCGCAGGTCGATCTCGGCCAGGCCAAAGCCATCGGCATGCTCGGCCAGGGCGGCCAGGCGCGGGGAGTCCGCCGACCCGAAGAGGACGCACACCGACGGGTGGGCACCGCGCCCGATGCGTCCGCGAAGCTGATGCAGCTGGGATATCCCGTAGCGCTCGGCGTCCTCGACCAGCATCACCGTCGCGTTGGGGATGTCGATGCCGACCTCGATCACCGTCGTGGCCACGAGCACGTCGGCCTCGCCGGAGGCAAAGGCGGCCATGGCCCGCTGCTTGTCGCCCGTGGGCATCTGGCCGTGGAGCAGCTCGACGCGAAAGCCGCGCAGCTCCCCGGCGGCCAGCCGCTCGCGCTCGGCGGTGGCCGCGCGCGCGGCGAGCGCCTCGGACTCCTCGACCAGCGGACAGACCACGAAGCCCTGGCGCCCGGCCTCCAGCTCCTCGCGCAGGCGCTCGTAGGCCCGGGCGCGCTCCCGGGCCGTGGCCGCTACGTGGGTGGTGATCGGCCGCCGGCCTCGCGGGAGCTCGCGCAGCGCGGTCACGTCCAGGTCCCCATAGCGGGTGAGGGCCAGGGTGCGCGGGATCGGCGTGGCGGTCATGTGCAGGATGTGCGGCGCGAGGTGCCCGCCACCGCCGTCGGGCGCCCCCTTGGCGTCGAGAGCGGCCCGCTGGCGCACGCCGAAGCGGTGCTGCTCGTCGACAACGGCAACGTGGAGCGACGCGAACACGACAGTCTGCTCGATCAGCGCGTGGGTTCCGACCAGCAGCGCCAGCTCGCCCGAGGCCAGGCGAGCCAGCAGCTGGGCGCGGGCCCGGGCTGGCGTCGAGCCGGTGAGCAGCCCGATGGGCACGAGCGCGTGGGGCATCAGGCGCTCGAGCGTTGACAGGTGCTGCTCGGCGAGCACCTCGGTCGGTGCCATGAGCGTCGCCTGCCCCCCGCTCTCGACCGCCCGCAGCATGGCGTGGAGGGCGACGGTCGTCTTCCCCGAGCCGACCTCTCCCATCAGCAGCCGCTGCATCGGTCGGTCGCGGGCCAGATCGGCGTCGACCTCGGCGCAGGCCCGGAGCTGGTCACCGGTCAGCCCGAACGGGAGCACGTCGCGCCGCCAGCGGGCGATCAGCTCGTCTCCCAGGATCAGCGCCCGGGCGCGTGCGCCCTCCTCGCGCCGGGCGCGGCGGCGCAGGGTGGCGAGCTGGCCGAGCAGCAGCTCCTCGAACGCGAGCCGTCGTCGCCCGGCCGGCTCATCCTCGGGCACAGCCGGGAAGTGCACGGCGGCCAGCGCGGCTTGGCGGTCTGGCAGCCGCTCGCGGCGGCGCAACCGGGCGGGCAGCGGCTCGGGCACGTCGGCGAGGCGGTCGCGCAGGCCGAAGGCCAGGGCGCGCAGGCGTGAGGAGCTGACGTCGGCGTTGGCTGGGTACACCGGGACCAGCCCGGTGCTCTGGAGATCCTCAGCACCGGTCGCGCCTCCGGCCGCCTCGTACTCGGAGACCTGAAAGCCCCGCGGCGCCAGACGCCCGTGGAGCACGACCCGCGTGCCCGCCGGCAGCCGGCCCGGGACCCACGGCTGGTTGAACCACACCGCCTTCATCTCCCCGCTCGGGTCGGCGACGGTCGCCTCCACGATGGAGAGCCCGCGGCGCCGAACCGGTCGCCCGCGGATGGTTCGCACCTCGACGACCACCGTCGCCTCCTCGCCGGGCACAAGCGCCGTGACGGTCTGCGCCTGGCGGCGGTCCTCGTGACGAAAGGGAAGGTGCTCCAGCAGGTCACCGACCGCGTCGAGACCGAGGGCCGCTGCTCCGCGCGCCGCCCGGGCCCCCGAGACCTCCAGAACCTCAGCCAGTCGCGATGGGTGCGGGGCGTGGACCGGCGCCGCGAGCAGGGCGGCGCGCTCGGGGGTCTGGCGCCCGGCGAAGACGGACGGTGGCGAGAGTCCCGCTCGATCTGCGCCGGGGCCGGGTGCTCCCGACGGCGCCGTCGTTGCTGAGGAGGCCCGAGGCATCCAAGCGCCATGATGGCGGGCGGACCGGCGCCCCTGAGGCTGGAGGAGCGTGATCTGACCGGCGGCGCCCGCGCGGCCCGATCCGCAACCCGGTAGGGCGCGCCCCGGGGGCCAAGCCGGCTACTCGGCGCCCACCAGCCACCACCAGGCCGATTGGCCGCCGCGCTCCTGCTCGAGCTCGACGCCTTCGGGCACCAGCTCAGCGACGGCGGCGCCGTCGAGGGGCGGCCCCTCGCCGGCGATGCACGTGACGAGCTCGGCGTCCTGGGATAGGCGGGCGAGCACCGCGCCGAGGGCGGCGTGGGGCGTGCCCCAGGCGACGATCTCCTCCTCGACGAAGCCAACCGCCTCACCGGAGCGAAAGCGTCCGCTGGCGTCGTCGCGCGCCGCCCGGGCCACAGCGCCCGTGCGCAGGTGGCGCACCGCTGCCTCCATGGCCGCGGCGTTGACGGCCAGGGTGCCACCGGGATCCAGCGCCACGGCCGCGGCCAGCCCGGCCTGCGGTGAGCGGGTGGGGATGACGCGCACCTGCTTGTCGGAGAGCTCAGCCGCGCGCTCGGCGGCCATGATCACGTTCGGGCTGTTTGGGAGGACCATCACGGACTCAGCCGGGACCGCGTGAACGGCGGCCAGCAGGTCATAGGTGGATGGGTTGAGCGTGGGTCCGCCATCCAGCGTGTCGACGCCGAGACCCTCGAACAGCGCGCGCATCCCGGCTCCGTCGACCACCGCGAGGGCACCACTGACCGGCTCCGGCACCTCACCGCCATCGCCGTCGCGCCGCAACAGGCGGGCAGCGCGCCGGGCGACCTGCTCGGTCATGTCGGCGACATCGAGGTGGGAGACCTGACCGACCGGGTCAAAGATTGAGGTGGCCTGGCCCGGCTCGTCGGTGTGGACGTGGACCTTCAGGGTCGTCCCCTCCCCCACGACGAGCACCGAGTCGCCGATGTCCTCGAGGGCGGCGACGTGGTCGCGCGCGTTGAGTCCGGCGCCCATCACGGCGAAGTTGACGCAGTAGCGGTGGGTCTCAGAGTTGTGCTGGGGATGGGAGACGCGAGCCGGCGCGTGATGATCCAACGGCGGCGGATCGGCCCCGCGCAGCGCGGCGACGATCCCGGCGAAGATCACCGTCAGGCCATGACCGCCGGCATCGACAACACCGGCATCGCGCAGTACGGCGAGCAGCTCGGGACCTCGCCGGACCGACTGCTGGCCGGCCTCGACCGCCCGCTCCAGGATCTCGGCGATGGCGGCGTCCTGGTCGCCGGAGCCGGCATCGGCGTCCAGGCGGGGGGTGGGCATGTGGGCCAGCTCGCTGGCCACCCGGTGGGCCATCTCGCGGACGACGGTGAGGATCGTGCCCTCGGCGGGGTCGCGCACCGATGCATAGGCGCGGTCGGCGGCCCGGGCCAGAGCCGCCCCGACGAGCACCGGGTCGATGAGCTCGCCCGGCCGGCTGACCAGCTCCTCGGCGGCGCCGCGTATGAGCTGGGAGAGGATCACCCCGCTGTTGCCCCGGGCGCCCAGGAGCGCGGCACCGGCCACCGACTCGACGATCTCCTCGCGGCCGATGTCGTCGATCGTGCGATGCCCCTCGCCGGCCAGCCGGTCGAGCTCGTCGAGCACCGCGCGCAGGGTGAGCGCCATGTTGTCGCCCGTGTCGCCGTCGGCGACCGGGAAGACGTTGAGGTCGTTGACCTCCTCGCGGCGGGCCTCGAGCTGGACCAGCGCGCTGCCGACCACCGACCGGAAGCGGGCGAGGTTGGTGTCGCTCATGAAAGCCGCCCCCCGGCCGCGGGGACGGGGACCGGAGGAGGCACGTCCCGCGCCCCTACCGGGCCTTGGTGACCTTGCCGGCCTTCAGACAGCGCGTACAGACGTAGGCGCGGAGCGGGGTGCCGCCGTCGTCGATCCGGACCTTCTGCAGGTTGGGATCGAAGCGTCGCTTGGTGGCGACCATCGAATGGCTGCGGCTGTTCCCGAACGAGGGGCCCTTGCCGCAGGAATGGCAGACGCGGGGCATGGCGGGCGAGTATAGGAGCCGACAGGCCGACCTACCCCACGGCGACCTCCAGGGCCACGAGGCCCAGGACCGCCTCGGCCGCGTGTCGCCCCGAGTCGCGCTTGTCCCCACCCGAGCGGGCCAGGGCCTGGTCCATGCTCTCGACGGTCAGCACACCGAAGCCGCAGGGCACCCCGGTCTCCAGCCCGACCTGGGAGATGCCGCGGGCCGCCTCGGCACAGACGTAGTCGTAGTGATCGGTCTCACCGCGAATCACCGCCCCCAGGCAGACAACGCCGGCATATCGCCCCGAGCGGGCGCAGATCCGCGCGGCCAGGGCGAGCTCGAAGGCCCCGGGGACCTCCCATACGTCAGCCGCCGGCGCCCCCGCCTCGGCCAGAGCGGCCTGCGCCCCGGCGACGAGCCGATCGGCCAGCTCCTCGTAGAAGCGCGCGACACAGATGGCAAAGCGCCGGCCGGAGGCGCTGGCGGGCTCCGGGCTCACTCCCGCGGCCCGGGACGATCTCCGGTCTCCGGGAGCGAGGAGCCCTTCTCGCGGGCCCGCTCGCGGTCGTGCTCGTGCTCGGCTTGGAGCATCTCCTCGTCCAGAGCCAGGCCCTGATGGTGCAGCCCGTGGCCGAGGCGCTCGCGCTTGGCACGCAGGTAGGCCTCGTTGTGCGGGTTGGGCGCCGATTCGATCGGGAGCTGCTCTGAGACCGACAGCCCGTGGCCCTCCAGGCCGATGATCTTCTTCGGATTGTTGGTGAGGATGCGGATCGAGCTGAGCCCGAGATCGACGAGGATCTGGGCGCCGATGCCGTAGTCGCGCAGGTCGACGGGGAGGTCGAGGGCCAGGTTGGCGTCGACGGTGTCCAGGCCCTCCTCCTGAAGCCGGTAGGCCCGCAGCTTGTTCAGCAGGCCGATGCCCCGACCCTCCTGGGAGAGATAGAGCAGCACCCCGCACCCCTCACGCTCGATCATGGCCAGGGCCGCGGTCAGCTGCTCCCCGCAGTCGCAGCGCAGCGAGTGGAAGACGTCACCGGTCAAGCACTCCGAGTGGACCCGGACCAGCACGTCGGACTGGCCGTCGACCTCCCCCTTGACCATGGCCACGTGGTGCTTGTCGTCCAGCAGGGACCGGTAGCCCACGGCGGTGAAGTCGCCGAGCTCGGTGGGCAGCGTCGTGGACACCACCCGTTCCACCAGCCGATCGTGCCGGCGGCGGTAGGCGATGATGTCGGCGATGGCGATCATCGACAGCCCGTGGCGCTCGCAGTAGGCGGAGAGGTCGGGAACGCGCGCCATCGTCCCGTCGTCGTTCATCACCTCACAGATGACCCCCGCGGGCGTCAGCCCGGCCAGCCGCGCCAGGTCGACGGCCGCCTCGGTGTGGCCCGTGCGCTCGAGCACGCCACCGGCCCTGGCCTTCAGGGGGAAGACGTGGCCGGGCTGGTTGAGATCCTCGGGTCGCGTGGCCGGGGCGATGGCCACCTGGATTGTGTGGGCGCGCTCGGCGGCGGAGATCCCCGTGGTGGTCCCCTCGCGGGCGTCGACGGCCACGGTGAACGCCGTCTTGAGCGGATCCTCGTTCTTGGCCGCCTGGAGCTCGAGTCGAAGCTCCTCGCAGCGCTCGGCGGTCAGGGCCAGGCAGATGAGGCCGCGTCCCTCCTTGGCCATGAAGTTGATCGCATCGGGCGTGGCGAACTGGGCGGCGAGGACGAGGTCGCCCTCGTTCTCGCGCTTGGCGTCGTCGACGACAACGACCATCTTGCCGGCCCTGATCTCGTCGATGGCCTGCTCGACGGTGGCAAACGGGGTCTGGACCTCGCTCATGGCTGGGCTCCCACCAGCCGCTCCACGTACTTGGCCAGCACGTCCACCTCCAGGTTCACCGGGGTTGTGATGACGGCATCACCGAGGGTGGTGCGGCGCAGGGTCTCGGGGATGAGTGAGACGCTGAAGCGATCGTCATGCAGCGCGGCCACCGTCAACGACACGCCGTCGACCGCCACCGAGCCCTTGACCACGAGGTAGCGCAGCAGCTCGGGTCCCGCGGTGATGGTGACCAGCCGCGCGAAGCCGTCCTCGGCGACCCCCACCACCTCCCCCAGGCCGTCGACGTGGCCCTGGACGACGTGGCCGCCCAGGCGATCGCTGGGGCGCAGGGCAAGCTCGAGGTTGACCCGGCTGCCGGGTTCAACGCCGGCCAGCGAGCTGTGCCGCAGGGTCTCGTGCATCACGTCGGCGGCGAAGCGACCGCCGCCGACGTCGACAGCGGTGAGGCATACCCCGTTGACCGCCACCGAGTCGCCCTCGGCCAGCTCGGCGGCCAAGGCGCTGCGGACGCCCAAGCGCACCCCGGCCTCCCCGCCGGCGGCCTCCTGCACCTCGCCCAGATCGGCGACCAGTCCCGTGAACACCGCGCTCACCACTCCCGCAGTCGGGCCCTGAGCAGCAGATCCTCGCCGCTGCGCTCGCAGCGTAGATCCTCCGCGCGCAGGCCCTCGACGATCCGCTCGGTGCCGGTTCCCTCCACCGGCGAGCGGGCGCCCGCCGCCCCGATGACCAGCGGCGCGACGAACAGCTCGACCTCGTCGATCTCTCCGGCATCGAGGAACGCTCCGGCCAGCCGGGGGCCGCCCTCGAGCAGCAGCGAGGTGATCCCCGCCACCCCGAGAGCATCGAGGGCCGAGCGCACGCGGGCCGGCGCGTGCTCCCCGGGGGCGACGAGCACGTCGGCGCCCGCCGCCTCCAGGCCGACGACGGCGGACCGGGGGGCGGCACGAGAGACCACGACGGTCAGCGGCACATCGGGGGCCTCGCGGACCAGGGCCGACCCGGTGCTCAGCCGTGCCGTGGAGTCGAACACCACCCGCCGAGGCTGGCGCGGGGCGGCCTCGAAGCGGGCGGTCAGACGGGGATCGTCGGCCTCGACGGTGCCGATGCCCACCGCGACGGCGTCGACCTCGGCCCGACGCCGATGAACCAGCGCCCGGCTCTGCTCACCCGAGATCCAGCGGGAGTCGCCGCCGGCGGTCGCCACCCGCCCGTCGAGGGTCATCGCCATCTTCAGCGTGACGTGAGGACGGCCGGTGCGGGCGTGCTTGCGAAAGGGCTGGTTGAGCAGCCGAGCCCGCCGGGCCAGCTCGCCGTCGGCGCTGCGCACCTCGACCCCCTCATCACGCAGGATGCCCAGCCCCCGGCCGGCGGCCTTGGTGCTGGGATCGTCGGAGGCGACGACCACCCGCCGCAGCCCAGCCTGGAGGATGGCCTCGGTGCACGGGGGCGTGCGTCCGTGGTGGCAGCAGGGCTCCAGCGAGACGTAGAGCGTCGCCTCGGCCAGGTCGGCCTCGCCACAGGCGGCGATCGCCTCGCGCTCGGCGTGCGGGCCGCCCAGGGCGCCATGAAAACCCTCGCCGCAGACCTCGCCGGCGCAGGCGACGACCGCCCCGACGAGCGGGTTCGGGCTGACCCACCCGCGTCCCCGCTCGGCCAGCTCGATGCTGCGGGCCAGATGCTGGAAGTCGGTGTCGGTCTGCAGCGGCGTGCCCACGAGATAGCCCCCGGTTCAGGATAGGCGCCAGACGCGCGGAGTCAGGGTCCGCAGCGCCCACCCCGCAGCCGCCATACCTCGACCTCGGGGCCGGCTCGCTCGTCGGCCAGCGGGTAGGCGTCGAAGGAGAAGTCGAAGTCGAAGCGCTGGGCTCCGCCGGCCGGGGCCACCCGGTAGAGCAGGGTCCCGCGCGAGCGCAGCAGCGCATACCAGGCCACCGCGTCGGGGAGGTGGGCGGCCTGGTTCTCGACGCGTCCGTACACCGTCGAGCCGGTGACCACCGTGCATACGCCCCGGGCGGTGAGCGCGTCGTAGAGGGCGGGCACGAGGCGGCGGACGTAGTCCTCGTCGCCCACGGCGGAGAGGTCGGAGGTGTAGCGGTAGGGCGTGCTGGCGCGAGACGAATCGGCGAGCAGAGGCCCGTGCTGCTCGGGGGCCAGCGGGTCGACGTGCCGCCATCGGTTGCCGTCGGGGGTCGCAGCGAAGCTTCGCCCGGGGTCTCCCAGCCAGGACCCCGGCGCGATCGGCTCGACGAGCATCGGCGTACCCGGAGGCAGGTGGGCGACCATCCAGCCTCGGGCCAGAGCCCGCGTGTCGGGTCGGGCCAGCGCTACGTCGGTGTGGACGTCGTGGACGAGCGCCTGGCCGGTCAGGGCGAGGGCCACCACTGCCGCGAGGGCCGGCGTCAGACGCGGCCGGCGCGCCGCGCCGGCGCGCACCGCGGCAACGCCCGCCCGGGCGGCAAGCAGGCAGAGCACGGGCAGCGCCGGCATCAGCCAGCGTCCGAACCAACGCGACTGGTGGGCCATGAAGACGTAGAACAGGACCAGCGCCGGGGCGAAGATCCACAGCAGTCGCCGCTCGCGGCGCGCGAGCAGCACGATCCCGCCCAACGCGGCCAGCGCCGGGAGCACACCGAGTCCCCAGCCGGCCGCTCGCAGGTAGAAGGCCCATCCCGACGTGGCGGCCTGCCCGAGCTTGCCCTGGGCGGCGGACACGCGGTTCTGGCCGGCCAGGTCGTGGCGGAAGGCGGAGAAGTCGGCCAGCGCGTAGGGGTTGGCCACCAGGAAGGCAACAAGCGCCGCCCCCCCGGCCACTGCCAGCCCAGTCAATGCTCGGCGCCGAGCCCCAGGAGGCGACAGGGTGATGAGCGCGGCCCCGGCGATGGCCACGACGGCGATGGCACCCGTGTACTTGGTGGCCGCCGCCAATCCGGCCGCCGCCCCAGCCAGCAGCCAGTCGCGGCGCGCGCCCCGCCGCACGATGGCTGCCGTGCCCAGCAGCGAGAGGCACAGCGGCGCCAGCGTCGGCCCGTCGTTAACCGCCAGGTGCCCGTAGAACACCGGTAGGAAGGCGACGGCCAGCAGGCCGCCGGCCAGCAACCCCACCCAGGGGTCCCACAGTCGCCGCCCAGCCCGGTACAGCAGCCACACGGCCAGGGCACCCAGCACCGCGCCGGTGGCCCGCGCGGTGGCGAACACCGCCCCGGGATCCATCGCGTAGGCGTGCCAGACGCCCGACGCCCCCCCGAAGCGAAGGGCGAGCACGACGTGCAGCAGGTAGGTGAAGGCCGGCGGATTGACGAAGTAGCCGGGATTGAACCCGTGCCCGAAGAACCCGATCGCCTCGGGGACGAAGTGGCTGTTCTCGTCGACGTTGTAGACGTAGGGCAACCCCTGCGCCAGCCCCCACAACCGCAGGACAAGGGCGAGGACGACGATGCCCACGGCCGCGAGCGACACGATCCCCCCCGCCCGCGCCCGACGGGCGACTGGCCCCTTTGGGATACTGCGCACGCGCCGCAAGGATACGGCACTCAGACCCGGTCGGCCCGCCTACCGGGGCGCCGCCTGCCATCCTCGACGCTCACGCCGGGCTCGGTCCCGGCCACCCCGCACCGTCATGAAGCTGATCATCCAGATTCCGTGCCTCGACGAGGAGGAGCAGCTCCCGGGCACCCTGGCCGACCTGCCGCGGGAGGTCGAGGGCTTCGACAGCGTCGAGTGGCTGGTCATCGATGACGGCTCCACCGACCGCACGGTGGAGGTCGCCCGCGCGTGCGGGATCCACCATGTCGTCCGGCTCACCTCCAACCGGGGCCTGGCCACCGCCTTTCAGGCCGGCCTCGACGCCGCCCTCAAGCTCGGCGCCGACGTGATCGTCAACACCGACGCCGACAACCAGTACCTCGGTGCGGACATCGAAAAGCTCGTCGCACCGATCCGGGCGGGGCGGGCCGACATGGTCGTCGGCGACCGCCAGATCCCCGCCCACGAGGAGTTCTCCCCTCTCAAGAAGCTCCTTCAACGGCTGGGCTCGTGGGTCGTGCGCCAGGCGTCGGCGACCACCGTGCCCGACACCACCTCCGGCTTTCGGGCCTACAACCGCGAGGCGGCCATCCAGATGGTGGTCGTCTCCAAGTTCACCTACACCCTGGAGACGCTCATCCAGGCCGGCAAGATGCTCGTCGCCGTCGATCACGTGCCCATCCGGGTCAACCGCCGGACCCGGGGCTCGCGGCTGTTCCCCTCCACCTGGGCCTACGTGCGGCGCAACGCCGTGTCGATCTTTCGCATCTACGCGCAATACGAGCCCTTGCGGGTGTTCATGACCGCGGCGATGGTGACGGGGTTGCTGGCCGCGGTGATCTGGGGACGCTTCGCGTGGTACTACCTCGTGCAGGGAGCGGGCAAGGGCCACGTCCAGTCGCTGATCCTCGGTGCCGTGCTGTTCATCGCCGCCATGCTCCTGGCCGCCCTGGGCATCATCGGCGACCTGCTGGCCGCCCAGCGGGTGCTCTCCCAGCGCACCTACGAGCGCGTGCGCCGGGTCGAGCTTGCCCTCGGGGTGGCCCCCTCCCACTATGAGCCCGGCCACCCCGGAGCTCCCGCCCCAGGAGCGGCGGGCGCGACCGGCAAGCCCGGCGTGGCCGACGGGCCGGTGGCCGAGGAGGTGGGCAACGAGGACCCGCGTACCGAGCCGGCGCGGGGGACTGCGGTGCGGGCATGAGCGTGGGCTCGACGCCCGCCGCGGGGGTGCCCACCGGCAACACGTTCGACAAGTACGGGTCCTCCAACCCCGTGGTGCGCCGGCTCATGGCCGGCTTCCAGGATCGGCTCGAGGAGCTGTTCACCAGGGCCGCGCCCGCATCGGTGTTGGATGTCGGCTGCGGCGAGGGCGTGCTCACCGAAAGCTGGGCCGATCGCCTCGACGGCGGGCGGATCGTCGGCGTCGACCTGCCCGACGAGAAGCTGCGGCGCGAGTGGGCCCGACGACGCCGGCCCAACCTCGAGTACCGCGAGACCGACGCCGAGGCGGGGCTGCCGTTCGCCGCCAACGAGTTCGAGCTCGCCTCCGCCATCGAGGTGCTCGAGCACGTCCCCGATCCGCGGCGCACCCTGGCCGACATGGCCCGCGTGGCCTCGCGCTGGCTGCTGGTCTCAGTCCCGCGCGAGCCCCTCTGGCGGGGGCTGAACCTGGCCCGGGGGGCCTACGTGCGTGAAGGGGGCAACACTCCCGGACACGTCAACCACTGGTCCAAGCGGGCGTTCGTCGTCGACTGCGCGCGCCACGGCGACGTCGTGCAGGCCTGCTCGCCCTTCCCCTGGACCATGGTGCTCGTGCGGCTGTCCGGGTAGCGCCGGGATGACCGACTCAGAGCACGCCGCCGAGGCCGAGGCCCGGCGGGCAGCCCAGACCGCCGCCGTGGGCGAGCCCGACGCCGTTGCCACCGCCGGCGTGGCGCTCGAGGCGCCAGGCTCCCAGGCCGACGACCCGTCGGGCGCCGCCCGGGCGGACTACCGACGCGGCGCGCGCATCCTGTCGGTCGGGATCGGGGCAACAGGCGTTGTCACCTTCGGCTACTTTGCGCTGGCCAGCCACGCGCTCGGGCCGGCGCTCTACGGCGGCGTGTCGGTGCTGTGGGCCGTGCTGTTCGTCGTGGTGTCAGTCATCTACCGGCCGATCGAGCAGCTCCTGTCGCGCACCATTGCCCGCCGCCGCGCCCTCGGGCTCCACGCCGGGCACCCCCTGCGCCTGCCCGCGCTGATCCAGGCCGGGTTCGCCCTGGCCTTCCTGGTGGCGGCGCTCTTGGCCCGCGGGTCGCTGGAGCACGGGGTGTTCGCCGGAGCCTCATCGCTGTACTGGATCCTCGTCGCCGGGACGCTTGCCTACGCGGCCAGCTACTTCGCCCGGGGCTGGCTGGCCGGGCAGGAGCGTTTCGGACTCTACGGGGGGCTCGTCCTCAGCGAGTCGCTGTCGCGTTTTTGCTTCGCGCTGGCGGCAGTCATCGGCATCACCCACGGCCAGAGCGCGGTGGCGCTGGGGATCGCCGCCGCCCCGGCCTTCTCGCTGGTGGTGGTCCCCCTGGCCCTGCAGCGTGACGGCGCCGGGCGGCGCGTCGCGTCGGCGGCCACCACTCCGCCGGGCCCGGAGGGCGAGGGGGAGATCGACGGGGACCTCTCGCTGTCCAGCGGCGGCGGCTTTGCCCTATCGGTCCTGGCCATCATGCTCGCCGAGCAGGCGCTGCTCAACGGATCGGTGCTCACCGTGCGGGCCACGGCCGGTGCGGCGCTCGCCGGGGCCGCCTTCAACGTCCTGCTCATCGCCCGGGCGCCGCTGCAGCTCTTCCAGGCCATCCAGACCTCGCTCCTGCCCCACCTGACCGGCCTGGACGCCCGCGCGGGTGGCGACGACTTCAGGCGGACGGTGCGGGTCACCGTGCAGGCCATTGCCGCGTTCTCCGGGGTCGTCGGTCTCGGCCTGGCCGCGGTAGGCCCACAGGTCATGCACGTCGTCTTCGCCGGCCACCGCTTCGACCGCCTGGGCCTCATCCTCGTGGCCGGCGCCATGGGGCTGCATCTGGTCAGCGGCACCCTGAACCAGGCAGCCCTGGCGCGCGACCGGGCGCCGTGGGCAGCTGGCGCCTGGCTGGTGGCGGCCGGCCTGTTCGTCGGATGGCTCCTGCTGCCGGTGATCTCAGACCAGCTGCGGCGCGTCGAGGTGGGCTACTTTGGCGCCACTGGCGTCCTGGCCCTGCTGCTGTGGGGGCTGTACCGCCGACCCGGGCGGTCGGTCGCGAGGGAGGCCTGAGCGGGCGGACGGCAAGGCCGGCCATCGAGCTCTACGCCGGGCGCGGGGCCCGTGGGGCCTGGACATCCGCGCGGGCCCGAGCGGCGGTCGAGCGCCCCGGCGCGGGCCGCGCGGCGGTCGAGTGCCCCGCCAGATCCGCGCGCCAGGCCCCGGGAAAGCCCCGCCAACGATCCGCGCGCCAGGCCCCGGGAAAGCCCCGCCAACGATCCGCGCGCCAGGCCCCGGGAAAGCCCCGCCAACGATCCGCGCGCCAGGCCGCGCGGAGCGGCGGTCGAGCGCCCCCGACAACATCCCTCGGCCCTTGCCGGTGGGGGACCGTGGGAGGTTGTCGGCCATATACGCGGAGTAGCTCCCACGGTTCCGCCAGCGTCGGAGCGGTGGGAAGTTATCGGCGTCCCCCGGTCAAATCTCCTGTCCGAGCTGTGGCAGAGGCGTCACCGGCGTGATCGCCTACGCGCAGTCACTGATCGCCGCGGCGCGACGACCGATCAAACGCCATGGCCGCCCAGCGGCTGCACGCGCACGGGATCCCCAAGCCGCAGTATCCCCGGGCCCAGGGGGCGTGCGTTGATCCCGAACAGCCCCGCACGCTGCGCGAAGAGCCAGCGCACCAGGCCCGCCCAGCGCTCGGCGGTGTCGGGATCCCGGGTGGGTATGACGCAGCGCTCGCACGGGTGCAGCAGCTCCAGCTCGCAGTCGCCGATCCAGAGACGGCCCCCTTCCCAGCCCTCCTCCGCAAAGGGCGCGGCGTCCAGGCGGACGTGCACGTTGGGCCGGAAGCGGCGCACGTCCAGCTCTCGCCCGACCTCGCGAGCCACCGTCCGGACGCTGACCTCGGTGGTGACGAGCACCGAGCGCTCAAAGTCCTGCTGACCGGCCGGATCGCGATGGAAGGTGACCGCCCGTCCCAGGCCCTGCGCGAGCAGACGACCCAGGTCGGCGTCATTCCAGCCCAGGCGTCGCCCGTCCGGCGCGGTCAGGATCGGTTCGGGGGGATCCTCGGGCCGCGCTGCCTCATCCGGCGCGTCGGGGTAGGCGGCTGACCAGAGCAGCATCCGGGGGCACTGCCGAGCCGTGAGCCGGCGCGGCCGGCCCTTGTGGAGGTCGAAGAGCGCATGGGTCCGGTCGCCCGCCACGCCCCGACCGTCGATGCGCAGCGCGCGGGCGGGCTCACCCGCAAGAGACTTGACCGGCCAGCGGTGGAGCTCGAGGACTTCGCCGGCGGCCACGCAGGACAAGGCTAGATGGTCGCCCCGACGCGGAGCCCGCTGATCGCCCCGGCGCGGAGCCCACTGGTCGCCCCGACGGTCGGCCCCGGCTCACTCGGCTCCAGCCGCCGCCGCGATCCGGCGGTAGGCAGCCACGGGATCGTCGGTCCCGAAGACCGCCGATCCGGCGACGAACACCCCCGCTCCCGCCTCGGCGCAGCGCGGAGCCGTCTGCTCGTCGAGCCCCCCGTCGACCTCCACGACGACCGAGTCGGGGGCCGCCTGCCGGATGCGCGCGATCCGCCCCGGAGAGGAGGCGATGAACGCCTGGCCGCCCCAGCCCGGGTTGACGGTCATGCAGAGCACGAGGTCGAGCACCTCGGCGAGCTCGGCGAGGTCGGGCAGCGGGGTGGCGGGACACAGCGCCAGGCCCGACGCGCACCCGGCCTCGCGCACCTGACCGAGCGCGTAGTGGACGTGCGGGGTCGCCTCCTGGTGGACGGTGATGATGTCGGCGCCGGCCCGGGCGAAGTCGGGGATGTGGCCCTCAGGACGCTCAACCATGAGGTGGACGTCGAGCAGGGCGTCGTGCGCGGAGGCCAGCTCGCGCAGTGCCCCCACGACCATCGGGCCCATGGTCAGCGGCGGGACGAAGTGCCCGTCCATCACGTCGACGTGGATTACCCGCGCCCCGGCCTCGAGCACCTCGGCGACCTGGGCGCCCAGGCGGGCAAAGTCGGCCGAGAGGATCGACGGGGCGATGCGACGACTGGAGAGTTGAGCGGTAGCCATCTACAGAGCTTGGAGCATGGAGTGGTCGCAATTGTTGCAGCGGTACTGGGCGGAGGTGGACATGCGCACGATCGTCGAATGCTCGCCGCAGTTCGGACAGACCGAGGTGAGCTCGAAGCGGTGCAGGCAGTACACGCAGCGAAACCGGCCGGGCGTGGTGGTCGGGCGCAACCAGGGCTCGCCGCAGTGTGGACAGGCGGTCCCCAGGTTGATGTCGGGTGCGCTCACGATGGCCCAGACCCTGTGCGCCGCCGCACCCGGGCGAGGAAGAAGCCATCGGTGCCGTCACGCGAGGGCACGGTCTGCAGGCGCCCGGGCATGTGGGCATGATCCCAGAGCGGCAAGCCGGAGTCCGGCGGCGCCGGCTCGAGCTCGTCATGGGCGCCGAGAAGGGCATCGAGAATCCCGTCGTTCTCCGGCCGTGTGACGGTGCACGTGGAGTAGAGCAGGACGCCGCCATCGACCAGGGCACCGGCCCCGGCGTTCAGGAGCTCGAGCTGGATCGCCGCCAGCCGGGCGATGTCGTCTTCGGACACGCGCCAGCGCAGGTCAGGGTGTGAGCGCAGCGTTCCCAGGCCGGTGCAGGGAGGGTCGACGAGCACCGCGTCATAGCGTCCCGGGCGGCACGCCGCGAACGCTGCCGCCTCACCGACGTGAATGCGCACGCCGTCGGCGCCGAGCCGCGCGCACGTCCGCGTCAGCTCCTGGGCCCGCCCGGGGTGACGCTCGACGGCGTCGATGCGGGCGTCGGCGCCAGCCAGCACGGCGAGATGGGTCGTCTTGGCTCCCGGTGCGGCACAGAGGTCCAGCACGCGCCCGCCGGCAGCGGGGGCGAGCGTCCGGGCCACGAGCATCGAGGCACGTGACTGGGGCATCAGCGCGCCGTTGTCGAAGAGTTCTGAGCCGGCCAGGTCAAACGGACCGTCGAGCACAAGGCCCTCCGCCAATCCGGGCACCGGGTTGGTGCCTACACCGGCGGCGGCCAGCGCCACCGCCAGGTCGGGTGCGGTGATGCGCAGCGCGTTGGCTCGCACCGCGCGCTCAGCCGGCTCGTTGTCGGCGGCCATCAGCGCGCGTGCCGAGTCCGGCCCCAGCGTCTGAAACCACATCTCGGCCAGCCAGGGCGGATGGCTGTGACGCACCGCGGCCTGCGCTGCCGTGGCATCGCTGAGGCCATCCATCCATTCGGCTCCCTCGCGGGAGGCCCGACGCAACAGCGCGTTGACCAGCCCGGCGATACGAGGGCCGGCCGGCTTGGCCAGCTCGACGGCAGCGTCAACGGCGGCGTGGGCCGGCGTGCCATCGGAGAACAGCAGCTCGTAGAGGCCCAGGCGCAGCGCCGCGCGCGGCGCCCGGGGCAGGTGGAGCGTGTCTCGGTCGGCAAGGGCGTCGGCCAGCGTGTCCAGAGTCAGGCGCCGCTGAAGCACGCCGTAGGTGAGACGCAGCGCCTGACCGCGCTGGCGATGGTCGAGGCCAGCCCGGCGAGCCTCGGCGGGCAGGGCGCGGTCGGCGAAGGCGCCGCGGGCGTCGACGCGCACGAGCACCCGGTGAGCCACCTCTCGTGCCGGCGAGGACCCGCTGTCTGACCGTGCCACCTCCGGCGGCCGGCCCCCCGCGGCGGGCCCCGGCGCCCCCGTCCGCGCCCCTGTGGTCGGCGCCCTCACCGGTGGCCTCGCAGGTAGGCGGCAACGGGCATCGGCCGGCCTCCCGAGGGCTGGACCTCGCACAGCTCCAGCGCGCCCTGACCGCAGCCGAGCACGAGCCGGTCGTCCACCTCGGTCAGCTCCCCGGCCGCCGCTGGGGCCTCCGGGCCTCGGGCCTCCAGCAGCCGCGCCGCGCGCACCCCGAGCACCCCTCCGTCGGCCAGGCGCAGCCGGGCGCCGACGTGCGGGGACAGGGCGCGCACCATCCGGTCAAGCTCGATCGCCGGCCGCCGGGGCTCGAGCCAGCGGTCCTGGGCCGAGATCTTCTCGGCGTACGTGGCGCCCGATGGGTCCTGCTCGCGCAGCTCCGGATCGCCATCCAACACGTCGATGAGCAGCTGCGCACCGGCCTTGGCCAGCCGGCCGCCAAGCGTGCCGTAGGTGTCCTGCGCCGCGATCGGCTCGGCACGAGACAGGGCCACGGGGCCGGCGTCGAGCTCGGCCACCGGGCGCATGATGCACACTCCGGTCTCGCGGTCGCCGGCCATGATCGCTCGCTCGATTGGCGCGGCGCCGCGCCAGCGCGGAAGCAGTGACGGGTGCACGTTGTACAGCCGCCGCGCCGACAGCAGCGGCTCGCGCAGGATCGCCCCGTAGGCACAGACGCAGGCGGCCTCGACCCCGGCCGCCTCGATCGCCTCCAGGGCCTGCGGTGCCTCCGGCCGCTCGGGCTGGACGCACTCCAGGCCCAGCTCGCGCGCCGCCACGGCCACGGGTCCGGGCGCCAGCCGCTGCCCACGCCCTCGAGGCCGATCGGGCCGGGTGAGTACGAGCGCCGGCCGATGCTCAGAGGCCGCCAGCGCGCGCAGCACCATGACCGCGAAGTCCGAGCTGCCCAGGTAGAGCGTGCGCACGAAAGACCGCCGGCCGGGGGCTAGACCCCGGCGCCGGTCGGGTCCCGCTCGCGCTCACGCAGCGCGCGGATCGCCTCCTTGCGCTGGGCGCGATCGGCGCGGTCGAGGATCAGCACACCGTCGAGGTGATCGATCTCGTGCTGGAGCACGCGGGCCTCGAGCCCGCTGGCCTCGATCAGCAGGTCCTCGCCCGCGGCGTCCTGGCCGCGGACGCGGACGTGAACCGGACGCTCGACGTCGATCAGGACGCCGGGCAGGCTCAGACAGCCCTCCTCCGCCTCCTGGTGCTCATCGCCCGACCACTCCAGCTCGGGGTTGACCAGGGCCGCGATGGGCGCGTCGGGCTCAATCCGGTAGACGAGAACCCGATGCAGGACTCCGAGTTGGGTCGCGGCCAGGCCGATGCCCATCCCCTCCTCCATGATTCGCGCCATGCGCTCGATCTCGGCCTGGAGGGTCTCGTCGAAGCGCTCCACCGGCCCCGCCCGGCTCTTGAGCACGGGGTCGCCCCACTTGCGCACGAAGCGCAGCGCCGCGTCGCGTCGCACCCGTCGCTCGGCGGCGAGACGCTCGCGCTCGGCCTGGAGCTCGGGATCCACATCCTTGGGCGCCACGCCGTTTGGCTGGGAATCGTGCTCCTCCGGCGCCGCGTTGGGCTCGGACTTGCCCTCCTCCACCGCGCCCTCGAGCTCGCCGTCGACTGGTGCCTCGTCCATCCCGTCGAGTCTACGAAGCGGTCCCCCTCACTGCGGATCGACGTCGACCGAGACGCTGACCCCGCCGTGGGCCCGGTCGGCGACCAGGCGGTCGACGGCGGCACCGACGGCCCGGGCCGCTGCCTCGCGTGCCGTGGCCTTGAGCAGCAGCTGTGAACGCTCCCGCCCACGCAGGCGAAACAGCGGCGCCGGCCCCAGGAGCGTGCCTGCGGCTGGGTCCACGCTGGCCCGCAGCGCTTCGGCCGCAGCGTGGGCGGCGCCTGGCGTCCGGGCGGCGCAAACGACCCGGACCAGCTCGCCGAAGGGCGGGTAGCGCAACGCCGCCCGGCGGTCGAGCTCTTCGGCGAGGAAGGAATCGGCGTCATGGCGGGCCGCGTGCCGGATGGCCCGGGCGCCCGGCGCCAGGGTCTGGACCAGCACCCGTCCGCCCGCCGGCCCTCGGCCGGCTCGGCCGGCGAGCTGGGCGACGAGGGCGAACGTCCGTTCCTCGGCGCGGAAGTCGGGAAAGCGCAGGGTGGCATCGGCGTCGAGCACCACACCGAGCGTCACGGCGGGGAAGTCGTGACCCTTGGCCACCATCTGGGTTCCGAGCAGGACCGCCGAAGGGGCCCGATCGAAGCGCTCCAGCACCTCGCCGGCGCCACCGCGACCCCGCCCGACCACGTCGGCATCCAGGCGAAGGATCGGGAAGCCCGGGTCGCCCAGGGCCTCGCTGAGCTCGTACTCGAGGCGCTCGGTCCCGGCGCCGTGTCGGGCCACCGCCGGCGAGCCACACGCCACACAGCGGGCCGGGATCGTCTCGAGATGACCGCAGTGATGGCAGGCCACCTGCCCGGCGGCCCGGTGCAGCACCAGGGCCACGTCGCAATGCGGACAGCTCCAGGCGTGGCCGCACGCCCGGCAGTCGAGGAAGTTCGACCATCCGCGGCGATTGAGCAGCACGACCGCCTTGTCGCGGGTCCGTCGCACGGCGGCCAGCGCGGCCAGCGTGTCGGGATGCAGCGGACCCGGCCGCTCGCGCATGTCCAACACCTCCACCGGTGGCAGCGCCCGGCCGTCGACACGCTGAGTCAGGCGCAGACGGTGCAGACGGCGAACGCTCTCGGGTCGGGGGGTTGCGCTGCCACACACCAGCACCGCGCCCGCGGCCTGGGCCCGATGCTCGGCCACCGTGCGGGCGTCGTAGCGCGGGTCGGACTCCTGCTTGTAGGACCCGTCGTGCTCCTCGTCGACGACGAGCAGCCCGAGGCGGGCCACCGGCGCGAAGACGGCGGAGCGAGCGCCCACGCAGACGCGTGCATCCCCCCGGCGCAGGCGCATCCACTCGTCGTAGCGCTCGCCGGCGGAGAGCCCCGAGTGCAGGATGGCGACCGTATCGCCGAAGCGCTCGGTCACCCGGCCGACGGTCTGGGGCGTAAGGGCGATCTCAGGGACCAGCACGATCGCCCCCCGCCCGGTCGCGAGCGCGGCCCGGACCGCCTGCAGGTACACCTCCGTCTTGCCCGATCCGGTGACCCCGTGCAGCAGCAGGCGCTCAGGGCGCCCGGCCTCGATGGCCGCCACCACGGGCGCCAGGACAGCCTGCTGCTCGACGGTGAGCGACGGCTCGCTAGCGGGTCGGTCGCGGCCCAACCCCGGCGGGCGTGGCCGGCGGCGCCGAGGGGCCCGGGCGAGGGAGATCAGGCCGCGGCGCTCGAGGCGGCGCAGGGAGGCGTGGTCGGCACCCGCCGTCGTGGCCGGGAGCGCTCCGGCGTGGGCCAGCCGCTCGAGCACCGCCCGCTGCGCCGCGGTAAGCCGTTCTCCGCCGGTCGCGAGCGCCCCCGACCCAGCCGGGGTGATCTCGGCCACCAGCGCCAACCGCGCCCGCACGCGAGGCTCGCTGCCGGTCCCCACCCCGGGCGGCAGCACGAGCCCGAGGGCCCGAGCCGGAGTCGAGCAATACGCCGCGGCCACCCATGCCGCCAGCGCCACCAGCTCGGGCGGGACGCTGGGGTCCAGGGCCCGCAGAGGTTCGGCCAGGCGATCGTCCGGAAGCTCGGAGCGCTCCACGCGGCCCACCACCACCGCGAGCATCCGGCGACCGGAGAAGGGGACGGCGAGCAGCGCCCCGACCTCCACCCCCGACAGCGCCTCGGGCAGCCGGTAGTCGAACGGGCCACGCAGCGCGCGGGTGGTGCTCAACGGCTCGACCCTGGCGATCGCCCCCATCCCGCTTCACCCTAGGCCGGGGCGCGGCCGCCCCCTTGGCCGCTACACGGCCTCGAGCGCCCCCAGGCCGGCGGCATCGCGCAGGGTGGCGGCCTTGTCGGTCTTCTCCCACGTGAAGTCGTGGTCCTCGCGCCCGAAGTGGCCGTAGGCCGCAGTCTTCTCATAAATCGGTCGGTGGAGCTTGAGCTCCTGGCGAAAGGCCCCCGGACGCAGGTCGAAGTGCTCGCCCACGAGCTTGTGGATCGTCCCCCGCCCCACCCGCTCGGTGCCAAAGGTCTCGACCATGAGCGAGACGGGATGGGCCACGCCGATGGCGTAGGCGACTTGGACCTCGACGCGGTCGGCCAGTCCGGCGGCGACGATGTTCTTGGCCACGTAGCGGGCGGCGTAGGCCGCGGAGCGATCGACCTTGGAGGGGTCCTTGCCGGAGAACGCGCCGCCACCGTGGCGGGCCGAGCCACCGTAGGTGTCGACGATGATCTTGCGACCGGTCAGTCCACAGTCGCCCATGGGGCCGCCGGTGACGAACTTGCCCGTCGGATTGACCAGGAAGTTGCGCTCGACGCGCAGACTGCGCTCGTCGTAGAGCTCGCTGGGCAGCACGGGATGAACCACGTGCTCCCAGAGGTCGTCGCGGATCAGCGCCTCGGCTCCCTCCCGGTGCTGGGTGGAGATGAGGATCTTCTCCACCTCGATCGGGCGATCGCTCTCGTAGCGAACGGTGACCTGGGTCTTGCCGTCCGGCCGCAGGTAGGGCACCAGCTCGGCCTTGCGGACATCGGCCAGGCGCTTGGCCAGACGGTGGGCCAGCCAGATGGGCAGCGGCATCAGCTCGGGCGTTTCACGCGTCGCGTAGCCGAACATCATGCCCTGGTCCCCGGCCCCGGCCACGTCCAGCGCGTCGTCGTCGGCCGGGTCGGTGCGGGCCTCCATGGCGGTGTCGACGCCCTGGGCGATGTCGGGAGACTGCTTGTCGATGGCGGTGATGACCGCACACGTCTTGCAGTCAAAGCCGTAGCTGGCGTCGTCGTAGCCGATCCGGCGCACCGTCTCGCGGGCGATCTCGGGGATGTCCACGTAGGTGTCGGTGGTGATCTCCCCCGAGACCACGATGAGACCGGTGTTCACCAGCGTCTCACATGCCACCCGGCCAGCGGGATCGTCACGCATGACGGCGTCGAGCACGCCGTCGGAGATCTGGTCGGCGATCTTGTCGGGATGGCCTTCGGTGACGGACTCGGACGTGAACAGGAACTCGTTGTCGGAATGGGGGCTCATGGGCGTGGGGTCGTCAGCTGCTCCGGATCGGGGTCGGTGGAAGGCGGAGAGGCTAGTACACGCAGGCCGCCCGGCCGAAGCGCTACGGGCCGTGAGCCAGACGGACGCGGACCTCAGTGGTGCTGTCCCGTGCGGTGGAGATCGACCAGCCACCGATCGAGCGGACCCGTCGCAGGTCGGCGCGGTGCGCGGCGTAGCGGGGATCGGCGCCGAGACCGGTGCGCTCGGCCAGATCCAGGAGCTGGTCGAAGTCGACGTAGACCACGGTGCCCACGTCGGCCGGGCGGTCGGCCAGAGTGGTCCGGAAGCCCCCATCGCCGCTCAGTGAGGCGGAGCTCTGACGGATGGCCGTGAGCCCGCCCAACGCGGTGGAGACGACCAGGCGCCCGCCGAACACCGCCGAGTTGAGCTCGAGGCCTGGGGCGAGCTGCAGGGATGAGACCGGAAGCCCGGCGGCGTCGCGCTGGACGAGGGCCGGGGCCTGACCGGAGCCCACCACCGGTGTGAAGGCGGCCAGCAGCGGCGCCTGGAGCCCGGCGATGGCAGCCCGAGTCCGCGCCTCGTCGCCCGTGCGCGCAACGAGAGTGAGGGTGGGAGCGGGCACCGCCTGGGCCAGCCAGAGCGCGACCTCCCCGCGTAGCAGCGGCACGACGGAGGCGCGCAGTTGTCGGCCGACGGCACCGCTGCCGGCGACCCGCAGGCGCCCGACGAGAAAGCCCAGCACGCCGCGGGAACCGCCCAGGGCGGCACCCAGGCGGTCGAGTCCGGCGAGCCCGACGTAGGCCAGCGCGCCGGCGGGGACGGTGGCGTCGAGGGTGGGCGAGAAGCGCGGTGCCGGAGCTGAGGCGGGGGCCAGGGCAGGATTCAGTGTTCGGTGGGCCCAGAGTCGCAGCCCGGGTGCCCCGCCCGAGAGCGCAACCGCCGCGCCGGCGAGATCGGGCGCGTCGAGCAGGGCACCGACGGTCGCGGCCAGCCCGGGCGCAGGACGCAGCAGGCGCCGCAGCCCGGCGGCGCTGAAGTAGAGCAAGGCGCTGCGCTGGGCGGGGGCGCCAGCCCCCGCGTACCGATAGGTGGGGTCGACGGCCAGCGACGTTGCGCCCTGCGTCCGGTCGATGGCTGCCCGCACACCGGCGTCCTGGCCCACGAGCAGGTAGCCGTCGACGAAGGCCGTCGCCGTCGGGCCGTAGTTGGCCACCGCCAGCCCGCGGTAGGGCCTGGTCACCGCGCGCACGGGCAGGCGATCGAGGAAGCGTTGAGCGCCCGCACGGTCACCCACGCGGAGGACGAGCAGGGAGTCCGCGCGAGTCCCGCCCGTGTTGAGCAGCGCCAGGGCCGCCTCGTCGCCCAGCCAGGGACGCACGTCGTGGGCGAAGCGCGTGCCTGCGGCACCGGCCGAGGTCGCACGGGCCAGGAGCCCGTCGCGCAGGCCCCGAAATCCGGGAAACCCCTCGAGCGTGCGCAGCAGGCGCCGGTTGGCGTCGCGTCCGGGGTCGGTGGAGACGCTGACGAAGGCCAGGGTGTCGTCGGGAACCAGGGCGGCAGCGCCCTCGTCCGGGGGGCCGGATCGGCCCCGCTCCCCCGCGACGAGCACGACCGCCACGAGCACGACCGCCACGGTCGCCAGGGCGACAAGGCGCCGGCGATGGACTGTGCGAAGGGGAGCGCTCACGCCCCGGCTGTCCCGGCGCGTCCGCGTTGGCCGGACGCTCCCCTGCGCTCCGTGCGCCGCTGGCGGCGCTCGACGAAGTCCAGCACTACCGGGACCCCCTGGAGGCCGTAGCGCTCGCGCAGACGGTTCTCGATGAAGAAGGCGTAGTCCCTCGTGATCCGCTTGCGCGAGTTCACCGCGCAAGCGAAGCGCGGCGGGGACGTCCCGATCTGGGTGAGGTAGAGCAGCTTGAGGCGGTGACCCTGACGCGCGGGTGGCTGGCGGGCGCCCACGACGTCAGCGAGGAAGCGGTTGAGCTCGGGCGTGGCGATGCGGTGAGCGCGGCGGTCGGCAATGGCCATCGCCTCATCGAGCAACCGGCTGACATGCCGTCCGGTCCGAGCGCTGCAGGTCAGCACCCGCGGGCGCAGGCGCAGCTTGGTCGCCACCCGCGCACGCTCGTAACCGAGGTCGCGCTCCTCGGGGGCCTCGTCCCACTTGTTCAGGGCCAGCGCTGTGGCGCAGCCTGCCTGCATGGCCAGCTCGGCCACCCGCAGGTCCTGCGCGGTGACGCCGTCAAGGGCGTCGCAGACGACAAGGGCGACATCGGCACGCTCGGCCGCCTGGGCGGAGCGCAGGCTCGTGTAGTACTCGACTGACTCAGTCACCTTGGAGCCCCGGCGCAGGCCGGCGGTGTCGATCAGCACAAGCGGGCGTCCGGCGTGCTCCATGCGCTCGTCGATGGCGTCGCGGGTGGTGCCCGCCACCGGGGAGACGATGACCCGATTGCGGCCGAGGAAGCGGTTGACCAGGCTGGACTTGCCGACGTTCGGGCGACCGATGACCGCGAGGCGCACCGCTTCGTCGTCTTCGGGGGGATCGTCGTCGGGCAGCGCAGCGACCATCCGGTCAAGCAGATCCCCGGTGCCCCGGCCCGCAGCGGCTGAGACCGGCTCGGGCTCGCCGAGCCCGAGCCCGTGGAACTCGGCGGCCGCGGGCTCGTCGGCGGGGCCATCGACCTTGTTGGCCACCACGATGGCTGGAAGGCCGCTGCGGCGCACGAGGTCGGCCAGCTCGGCGTCCCCCGGCCGCAGTCCCCCCCGCACGTCGACAACGAGTACGGCGACAGCAGCGTCGGCCAGTGCCGCGGCCGCCTGATCGGCGATCGACGCAGCCAGGGGATGGGTGTCGGCGCGATCGACCCCGCCGGTGTCGATGAGGGTGAAGCGGCGCCCGTTCCACTCGCACGGGACCTCCTTGCGGTCACGGGTCACCCCCGGACGCTCGTGGACGACCGCCTCGCGAGTGCCCGAGAGCCGGTTGACCAGCGAGCTCTTGCCGACGTTGGGATAGCCGACGACGGCAACCTTCATGGCCGACCCACGCTATCCGGCGCTCGCCGGCGTCTCGCCCCCGGCGCCCGGGGCCGGAAGGTCGGCTCCGACACGCCGGTCGCCGACGAGCGTCACGATACGGGCCACGACCAGCTCGAGCGTCTCCCCGGTGGTGTCGATCGCGACAGCGTCCTCGGCGGCGCGCAGTGGACTGTGCTCACGCTCTGAGTCGCGCCTATCGCGACGGGCGATCTCGTCGAGCACCTCCGCGACGGCCTGGCCCGACTCAGCCGCCCGCCGCCGGGCCCGCTCGGCAGCGGATGCGGTGAGAAAGAGCTTCAGCTCGGCCCCGGGCGCCACGACGGTGCCGATGTCGCGACCCTCGGCCACCCAGTCACCGTCGGCCACCAGCTCGCGTTGGCGGGCGACGACGGCCCGGCGCACGTTGGGGTCGGCAGCGACCTGGGAGGCCAGGTCGGACAGCTCGGGTGCGCGGATGGCGGCGCTGACGTCCTCTCCATCCAGACGCACCGGCGGTCCGGGATCGATCCGCATCCTCCGCGCCGCGTCGGCCGCAGGCGTCCCGTCGCGCGCCACGGCCAGCGCCACGCAGCGATACATGGCACCTGTGTCCAGGTAGGCAAAGCCCAGCGCGCGAGCCGCAGCTCGGGCGGCCGTCGACTTGCCCGCCCCGGCCGGGCCGTCGATGGCGACGATCACGAGGTCAGGGCGCGCAGGTCGTCGGCGAAGGCCGGATAGGAGACGCCGGCGGCCTCCATCCCGACCACCTCCACACCCTCGTCGGAGGCCAGCCCGGCTACCGCGCCGAGCATGGCCAGGCGATGATCCCCGCGGGAGTCCAGCCGGCCACCCCGCAGTCCACCGGTCCCCTGGACGCGGAAGCCGTCGTCGATCTCCTCGACGTCCCCGCCCAGGCCGCGCAGTCCGGCGACCACGGCGCCGATGCGGTCGGACTCCTTGATTCGCAGCTCGCCGGCGCCCCGGACGACGGTCTCGCCATCGGCAAAGCAGCCGACCAGGGCGACCAGCGGCAATTCGTCGATGGCCAGCGGGACCTCCTCGGGGCTGACCTCGGTCCCCACCAGCGATCCGTTGGCGATGTCGAGCTCGGCGATGGGCTCATCCGCGTCCGGCGGGGCGGCGGCGGTCGTGTCGGGGCCCCGGGCGGCAAGCTCGGGCTCGAGGTCGCCCTCGATGATCGCCCCCATCCGGCGCAGGATGCGCAAGAAGCCGGTCCGGGTCCGGTTGACGCCCACCTCCTCGATGACGATCCGCGAGCCGGCAACCAGGAGACCGGCGGCGATCAGGAAGGCCGCCGAGGACGCGTCCCCGGGCACCGATATCTCCTCCAGCCCCAGCTCGTCGACCGTGCTGACGCAGATCCGCGGCCCGGCCACGCTGACATCCGCCCCGGCGCGCGAGAGCATACGCTCGGTGTGGTCGCGGCTGGGCAGCGGCTCGGTGACCACCGTGGCCCCCTCGGCGCCCAGCGCGGCGATCAACACGCAGCTCTTGACCTGCGCCGAGGCCACCGGCAGGGCATAGTCGATGGCCCGCAGACGGGCTCCAGTGATGGTGAAGGGTGGGTAGCGTCGGCGGCTGGCCTGTACGCCGGCGCCCATCAGCCGCAGCGGCTCGGCGATCCGGTCGACCGGCCGCTGGCGAATCGACGCGTCGCCGTCGAGGGTGAAGCGCTGACCCTCGTTGGCCGCCAGCCAACCGGGCAGCAGCCGCATCAGCGTGCCCGCGTTGCCCACGTCGATGGGCTCGGCCGGGGCCACCGCGGAGCGCAGCCCCGGACCCCGGATCAGGAGCTCGTCAGGGCGCTGCTCGACCAGCACGCCGACCGCACGCAGGGCCCGGAGGGTGGCGTTGGTGTCGGCGGCGTCGAGGTAGTTGTGCACCCGGACGGGCTCGGCGTGCATCGCCGCCAGCAGCGCCGCCCGGTGGGAGATCGACTTGTCCGGCGGTGGGCGCAGGCTTCCGCGCAGCCGGCGAACCGGCTCCCAGCGGGCGATCACACCGCCGCCAGCGCCTTGCCCGCCACCGCGGCAGCCTGTCCGACGCGCTCGACGTAGCTGGCGAAGCCGCTGAGCTCGAGGGCCTGGGGGCCGTCGCAGATCGCCTCCTCGGGCTCGGGGTGGACCTCGACGATCAGCCCGTCGGCACCGGCGGCGGCGGCGGCCAGCGAGAGCGGCTCGACCAGCGCCCGCCGGCCGGCTGCGTGGCTGGGGTCGACGATGACCGGAAGGTGGGTCAGCTCCTTGAGCACCGGGATGGCCATCAGGTCCAGGGTGAAGCGGTAGGCGGTCTCGAAGGTCCGGATCCCCCGCTCGCAGAGGATCACCGCCTCATTGCCCTCCTTGAGGATGTACTCGGCGGCCATCAGCAGCTCTTCGAGCGTTGCCGAGAGGCCGCGCTTGAGCAACACGGGGCGTCCCGAGCGGCCGGCCTCGGCCAGCAGCGGGTAGTTCTGCATGTTCCGCGCGCCGATCTGCAGGACATCGGCCACCTCGAGGATGGCCGGGAGATCGCGAGCGTCCATGACCTCGGTGACCACCGGCAGCCCCGAGACGTCCTTGGCCTCGGCCAGCAGCCGCAGCCCCTCCTGGCCCAGGCCCTGGAAGGCGTAGGGCGAGGTGCGCGGCTTGTAGGCCCCGCCGCGGAACATGGTGGCGCCGCAGTCGCGCATCCCGCGCGCGCAGGCCAGGGTCTGATCGCGCGACTCGACCGTGCACGGGCCGGCGATGAGCGCGAAGTGGGGGCCGCCGATCCGGCGTCCGGCGATGTCCAGGACAGTGGGCTCGCCGTGGCGCAGTTGGCCGGAGGCGAGCTTGTAGGGCTTGAGGATCGGGACAACGGCGTCGACACCGGGGCTGCCCTCGAGCCCAAGCCGGGCCACGTGCTCTCGATCACCGACCGCTCCGATCACGGTGATCTCCTCGCCCCGCGACAGGTGGGCCTTGGCCCCGGCGCCCTCGACGCGCTCGACAACGTGCTCGATCTGCTCGGGCGTTGCCTCCGGGTTCATGATGATCATCATCTGCCTTGTCCTTTCGCGCCTCGGGCGCCTCGTCAACTCTAGGAGAAGACCGGGCCGGTGAGCCCGGAGGGGGCGGGCCACCCCGGATCCGGTTGGGCCGAGCGCTGAGGGCGCATCGGAGCCGGGGCGGGGTCACCCGGTGGAGACGGCGCTCGACCCGTGGCCGCGCAGGGCGGCGGCTGATCGCTCAGCCAGCCGAGCGCCTAGCGAAATCGCCAGGCGAAGGAGGGCGCAAACCAGGCGCCGAGGACGTCGGCCGACGCGCCGCGGGAAGCGACGGGAGGCTGAGAGACAGACGGGGCCGACATCCTGACGCTGACTGTACCAGCCGCGTCCCGGTCAGCCGACCGGCCGCCAGGCCGCGGGCGGGGCCGGCGACGGACTACCCCAGGATCTCGCCCAGCGCGGCCAGGAAGCGGTCGTTCTCCCGCTCCAACCCGACAGTGACCCGTAGCCAGCCCCCCCGGCCGAGCGCCCCGCCGGCCCGGACCATGACGCCCCGCTGGGCCAGGCGACCGACCACCGCCGCCTCGTCGGCCCCATCGGGGAGCCCGAGCCAGACGAAGTTGGCCTGCGAGGCGCTGGGCCGGATACCCAGCTCGGCCAAGCCCTCTTCGAGGCCGAGCCGCCGGGCGATGGTGCGCTCCACGCGCCGGGTCACCTCGTCGCCGTGGTCCAGGGCCTCCAGGGCCGCGGCCTGCGCCGGGGCGTTGACCGAGAAGGGCTGGCGCACCTGGTCCAGAGCGGCCCTCAGCCGCGCCGAGCCACAGAGGGCGAAGCCGACCCGCAGCCCGCAGAGTCCGTGCACCTTGGAGAAGGTGCGCAGGAGGACCAGGTTGGGGTGGCGGACGAGCAGGTCGATGGAGGCGTCGGGGTCCTCGAGGGTGTTGAACTCGCAGTAGGCCTCGTCGACGATCACGGCCACGTGCCCGGGGATCTCCCGCAGCCAGGCGGCGAGCTCGGTGAGCCCGACGGCGGTCGCTGTCGGGTTGTTGGGGTTGCAGACGATGACGAGCTGGGTGGCCGCGGTGAGCTCCCGCGCCATGGCCGGCAGGTCGTGGCGGTCCTCGCCGTCGAGCGCGACCGTGATGGCCCGGGCGCCGGTGGCGGCCGACAGGTGCGGGTAGATGGAGAACGAGGGCCAGGCATGGACCACCTCGGCCCCAGGCTCCAGCAGCGCCTCGCCCGCGGCGAGGAGCAGGTCGCAGGAGCCGTTGCCCACCGCGATCCGCGCGGCCGGGATCCCGTAGCGGTCGCTCAGCCGCGCGCGCAGGGCACCGGCCCCGGGATCCGGGTAGCGGTTGAGCCCTCTGAGGGTGCGGCTGACCGCCTCGACCACGGCGGGCAGCGGCGGCTCGGGGGACTCGTTGGACGCGAGGTTGACCTCGGCCGCCGCCTCGCCGTAAGCCGCCGCCGCCGGGTAGGCCTGGATGCGACCGATGGCCTGGGCGAACTCGAGGGGGCTCACTGCGCGGCCTCCAGATCGGTACGCAAGGCCCGCGCGTCACGGAGGTAGACATGGCGGGGCTCGTGGTCCTCGCCGCCGTGGTAGTGCAGCAGCACGCGGATGACCCTGGGCAGCGCTCCGGGCACGGAGATCTCACGGGCGCAGAGGAGGGGGACCCGGTCGAGGCCCAGCCCACGCGCGGCCACGGCCGGGAACTGGGCATCGAGGTCGGGCGTCATGGTGAATATGCAGCTCACCATCGCCTCCGGCGCCAGCCCGTTGCGATCCATCAGCTCGACCACCAGCTCGCGCGTGGCCGAGAGGATCTCCTCGGCGTCGTTTGAGTCGGTGGTGATGGCCCCCCGGAGGGCGTACAGGCGCATGGGCGCGGGATGATCGCAGGGGGCTGGGAGCTCACCCCGGGGGGAGTGGGTTTGTCGGCGCAGGCGTCGAACCGGCGGCGCCACGCAGCGCGGCGAGCTCGCCCGGCGATAGCCGCCGATGGGCTCCCGGCGCGAGATCACCAAGCTCCAGGGGCCCGAAGCGCAAGCGGATGAGCCGGCGGACGGGATGGCCCACGACGGCGCACATGCGCTTGACCTGGCGCTTGCGCCCCTCGTGGATGGTCAGCTCGATCTCGTCGGCGCCCAGGCGCCGGACCTCAGCCGGACCGGTGCGGCCGTCCTCGAGCTCGACGCCGAGCCGCAGCGCCCGCAGCGTCGCCTCGGTCACGGGGGGCCGGGCGACGGTCGCGCGGTACGTGCGCGGGACCTCGAAGCGAGGGTGCATCAATCCGTGGGCCAGCTCCCCGTCGTTGGTGAGCAGCAGCAGGCCGGTGACGTCGAGGTCCAGGCGGCCCACGGGATAGAGCCGGACCGGGGCAGCGACCAGCGCGGTGATCGTCGGGCGGCCGCGGTCGTCGGCGGCGGTGGAGAGCACGCCGGCCGGCTTGTTGACCAGGTAGACCACCGGTGGCTCGAGGACGACCGGCCGGCCATCGACGGCCACGTCGGCCTCATCGGCCACGTCCCGGGCCGGGTCGTGCACGCGCTCGCCCTCGACGCTCACCCGCCCCGCGCGGACGATCTCCTCCGCCGCCCTCCGGGAGGCGACGCCAGCGTGGGCGAGGTACTTGGCCAGGCGCACCGCTGCCACCATAGGTCCGTGGACCTCGCCCTGCTGGACCGCACGCTCCGGGAGGCCGACCAACCCGGCTACCGCGCCGGCCAGGTGTGGGGCTGGGCGGCCCGCGGCGCGCCGGGCTACGGGGCCATGACCGACCTGCCGGCCGGGCTGCGGACAGCGCTGGCCGAGCAGGTGCCGTTCTCCTCGCTGCGGCTGGAGCGCGAGCTGCGGGCGCCGGACGGGACGGTCAAGGCGCTGTTTCGCACCGCCGACGGTCGCCCGGTCGAGGCCGTGCTGATGCGCTTCGCCGACGGCCGACGCTCACTGTGCGTCTCCTCGCAGTCGGGATGCCCGCTGACGTGCACCTTCTGCGCCACCGGCGCCATGGCCTTCGCGCGCAATCTGACCGCGTCGGAGATCCTCGACCAAGCGCTGCACTTCATCCGGCAGGGGCCCGTGAACCACTGTGTGTTCATGGGCATGGGCGAGCCCCTGATGAACCTCGACGCCGTCCTGGAGGCCTGCGCGCGCCTCCCCGACGCCGGGATCGCCCATTCGCGGACCGCCGTGTCGACGGTGGGCTGGCGGCCGGGGATCGAGCGGCTGACGCGCGATGGCAAGCCGCTGCGCCTGGCCCTCTCGCTCCACGCGCCCGACGACGCCCTGCGCTCGCAGATCATGGCGGTCAACGACCGCTACCCCATCGCCGAGGTGCTCGAGGCGTGCCGGGAATGGTGCGAGGCCAAGCGGCGAAGGGTGTTCATCGAGTACGTGATGCTCGGGGGGGTCAACGACCGCGTCGAGCAGGCCCTGGCCCTGGCCGACCTGCTGGACCCCCGGCGGTTCAAGGTCAACCTCATCCCCTACAACCCGACAGGCTCGCCCTACCGGGCCTCGGGGCGCCGGGCGATCGACGCCTTCCGCGCCACGCTCGAGGCTCGAGGGCTGACGGCGACCGTGCGCGTCAACCGCGGGCGCGGGATCGACGCAGCATGCGGCCAGCTCGCGGCCCGGGTGGCGACCGCGGGGGTGGAGCACGTCGGCGAGGGGGCGTAGCCCAGCGGAGGTGGAACGACGAAATGGCGGACGCAACGTCCCCGACCCCCCAAACGCACCACCCCGCCCCCGCGGGGCACGATCCGCCGCCCGCGCGCCCCCTACTCCTCTCCCCCGCCCCGTGCCTCGCCCGCCCGCAGCAGGCGCTCGCGCAGCGCGTCCACCTGCTCGCCATCGGGATCGAACGCGGCGACGTCGGGCAGCTCGTCCAGCGCCCGCAACCCGAACAGCTTGAGGAACAGCCCGGTCGTCCCGTACTGCACGGCTCCGAACTCGGAGCGACCGACCTCCTCGATCAGCCCGCGCTCCAGCAGCGTCGCGGTGGCCGACTCCGCGCTCACCCCGCGGATGCGGCCGATCTCCGGGCGCGAGGCCGGCTGCAGGTAGGCGACGACGGCCAGCGTCTCGGCCTGAGCGGCTGACAGCGGGGGAGTCCGCGGCCGAGCGAGCAGCCGACGGGCGGCGTCCTCGGTCTCGGGCGCCGAGGCCAGCGTGTGTCCCCCGGCGAGCTCGCGCAGGACGAGCCCGCGGCGGCCGGGCGCCAGGTCGCCGCCCAGCTGGTCCAGGGCGGCCAGCACCTCCCCCTCGGAGGACTCCGTGGCCTCGGCCAGCTCGTCGGTCGAGACGGGGTCGGCAGCGAGGAACAGCAGCGCCTCGATGATGTGCACGAGGGAAGGATCGGCCGAACCGCGCTGCGGCCTCGGTCCGTCCGTCCAGGCTGGCGCGTCGCTCACGCCGCGGCGCCCTGAGCCCGAATCTCGATCGGCCCGAACGGCTCGCCCTGGCTCCAGCTCGCCTCTCCGCGCTTGTGCAACTCCAACAGTGCGAACAGCGTCACCGCCACCGTCACCCGATCGGCGCCGTCGACGGCGTCCTCGAAGGCGAAGCTGCCACGCCGCAGCAGAGCCCGCAGGTGGTTCAGGCGCTCGGCCACCGAGACCCGGGAGCCGACCAGGTGATCGATCGCCACCCGAGGGGGATGGCGCAGCAGGCCGCCGACAGCTCGCGCCAGGCGGGTCGGGTCATACACCCCGGGCGCGGCATGATCCAGTCGCGCGCGGCGCAGCGCCGGCGGGGGTGGCGCGTTGCGGAACCGGTGGCCCAGCTCTGAGTCCAGGCGCCCGCGCAGATGGTCGGCCGCCCCACGGTAGCGTTGGGCGTCCAGCAGCCGGGCCAGCAGCTCCTCCACCGCCTCGGCGGCCTCCAGCTCGCCGAGCAGCTCCTCGATCTGCTCGCGCGGGAGCATGAGCCGGGACTTGAGCTCCAGGGCGGCGGCGATGAGTACGAGGAACTCGGTGGCCGGCTCCAGCTCCAGCTCGCCGGCGACTTCCAGGCGGTCCAGGTAGGCCACCACGACGCCGGCCAGGTCGACCTCGAGCAGATCGACCTCCTCGCGCAGGACGAGGGTCAGCAGCAGGTCGAGGGGGCCGGCGAAGACGTCGAGGTCGAGCTCGAGCTCGGCGGCGCGCATCGTCGCGACGCTAGCGCGCCGGTCCGACGCCCATGCGCTCGCGCACGTCGGCGAGGGTGGCCCCGGCCAGGGCGCGAGCCCGCTCCGCACCCGAGGCCAGGGTCGCCTCCAGCGCCTCCGGGTCGCCGCGCAGCTCGCGGTAGCGGTCGCGGAGGGGGGCCAGGACCTCCACCACCGCCTCGGCCACTGCTCCCTTGAGCTCGCCGTAGCCCCGGGCATCGGCCAGGTCGGCCTCGACCTGCTCGGGCGTCACCTCGCGCACGGCGGAGAGGATCTCGATCAGGTTGGTGACCCCGGGCTTGTCCGACGCGCGGACGATCTCGGTGCCCGAGTCGGTGACCGCCCGGCGGACCTTGCGGCGGATGACGTCGGGCTCGTCGAGGACCAGCACGGTGCCCTGCTCGGTGCCCTGAGTTGTCGACATCTTGCGCTCGGGCTCCTGGAGGTCGCGGACGCGGGCGGCGACGGCGGCAATGCGGTGCTCGGGCACCACGAGCGTGTCGCCGTAGCGGGCGTTGAACCGCTCGGCGATCCGCCGCATCAGCTCGAGGTGCTCGCGCTGATCCTCGCCCACCGGGACCTCCTCGGCGCGGTAGGCGAGGACGTCGGCGGCTTGGAGGACGGGGTAGAGCAGCAGCCCGGCCGAGACCAGCTCGCGCTGGCCGGCCGACTTGTCGCGGAACTGGTGCATGCGCGAGAGCTCGCCCAAGGCGGTCACCGACGACAGCAACCAGCACAGCTCGGTGTGCTCGGGCACATCACCCTGGCGGAAGAGAATGCAGTGCTCGGGGTCCAACCCGGCGGCGAGGAGCAGGGCGGCGGTGTCGGCCGTGCGCTGGCGCAGCTCGGCCGGCTCGTAGGCCACGGTGACGGCGTGCAGGTCGACGATGCAGTAGATCGCCTCCCCGCGCTCCTGGCCGGCCACGTACTGCCGGATCGCTCCGAGGTAGTTGCCCAGGTGCTTGGAGCCCGTGGGCTGGATGCCGGAGAAGATGCGCATGGCGGGGCGGCGGCCGGGGGGCTCAGCCCGCCTGGCGCAGCACGGGCTTACGCGAGGCGCGCGCCTCGTCCAGCCGGCGCACCGGCGTCGTGTACGGCGCGTTGCGGGCGATCTCCGGGTCCACGCGCGCCTCGCGGAGGATGTCGGCCACCGCGTCGGCAAAGGCGTCGAGGGTCTCGCGCGTCTCGGTCTCGGTCGGCTCGACGAGAAGCGCCTCCTCGACCAGCAACGGGAAGTACACCGTGGGCGGGTGATAGCCGTGGTCGAGCAGCCGCTTGGCCAGGTCGAGGGTGCGCAGGCCGAGGTCGCGCCGCATGGGCGCTCCGGAGAGGACGAACTCGTGCATGCAGACCCGGTCGTAGGCCAGCGGCAGGTACTCGGCCACCCCGGCGCGGCGCAGCCGGGCCAGCAGGTAGTTGGCGTTGAGCACCGCAGTCTCGGCGGCGTCGCGCAGGCCGTCGGCCCCCAGCGAGCAGATGTAGGCGTAGGCGCGCACGAAGACGCCGAAGTTGCCCTGGAAGCCGCGCAGGCGCCCGATCGACCGGGGCCTGTCGTGATCGAGGTCATACGCCGGCCCGGAGCCGTTGGCCTGATCGCGGCGAACGAGCACCGGGCGCGGAAGGAAGGGCGCGATCCGCTCAGAGACGGCGATCGGTCCCGATCCTGGTCCACCGCCCCCGTGGGGCTGGGTGAACGACTTGTGCAGGTTGAAGTGCACGATGTCGAAGCCCATGTCCCCGGGCCGGGAGATGCCCATGATCGGATTGAGGTTGGCGCCGTCGTAGTAGAGCGTCGCGCCGACGCCGTGGACGACCCGGGCGATCTCTGAGATGTTGGCGTCGAAGAGCCCAAGCGTGTTGGGGTTGGTGAGCATCAGGCAGGCCACGCGATCGTCAGCCTTGGCGTGCAGATCGTCGAGATCGACCCCCCCGTCGGGGGCTGTCCCCACCTTCACCACCTCATAGCCCGCCATGGTCACCGTCGCCGGGTTGGTCCCGTGAGCGGTGTCGGGGGTGAGAACTGTCGTGCGCTGTTCGCCGCGGTCGGCGTGGTAGGCGCGGGTGAGCAGCACCCCGGCGAGCTCGCCGTGGGAGCCGGCGGAGGGCTGCAGGGACACGTGGGGCAGGCCAGCTATCTCCGACAGGGCGCGCTCCAACCGCCACATCAACTCCAGCGCGCCCTGGGCCCGGACGGGGGCCTGGGCCGGGTGCAGCCGGGCGTGACCGGGCAGGCCGGCGACCCGCTCGTGCAGCCGCGGGTTGTGCTTCATCGTGCAGGAGCCGAGCGGGTAGAAGCCCGAGTCCAGGTCGAAGTTGCGCTGAGACAGCCGGGTGTAGTGCCTGACGATCTCGGGCTCGGAGACCTCGGGAAGGGCGGCCGGCTGCGCCCGGCGCAAATCGGCCGGGAGCAACTCGTCGAGGGGACGCGCGGGCACGTCGGAGGCCGGGAGCACAGCGGCCCGCCGGCCGGCGCGCGAGCGCTCGTAGATGGTCTGGGCGCGGTCACGCTGGGCCGCGGTCTCGGCCGCCGCCGAGGCGGGAGGGGTCACCACCTCGCCGCTCACCGGGCACCCACGGGCTCCGACGCCGCCGTCCGCTCGGCCGCCACCGCCGCGCCGAGAACCTCGGCCAGCCGGTCGATGTCGGCCCGCGAGCGCAGCTCGGTCAGCGCGACCAGCAGACCCTCCCCGAGCTCGGGGTAGTCGCGGCCCAGCGGCACGCCGGGGTTCACCCCCTGCGCGCAGCAGTACTCGACCACGCGGTCGACCGGCGCGTCGAGGGCGAGGGCGAACTCCCGCACCGCGGGCTGGGCATGGACGAGCTCCACCCCGTCGAGCCCGGCGAGACGCTCGCGCGCGTAGGCGGTGCGCTGGAGCAGGAGCTCTCCGAGCTCGACCAGCCCGTGCCGGCCCAGCCAGGACAGGTAGACCACCCCGGCCAGCGCGTTGAGCGCCTGGGCGGTGCAGATGTTCGACGTGGCGCGCTCACGCCGGATGTGCTGCTCGCGGGTCTGCAGCGCGAGCACGAAGCCCCGGCGGCCGTCGACGTCGACCGTCTCGCCCGCGATCCGGCCCGGCATGCGCCGCAGCAGCGGCTCGGTGGCCGCGAAGAACCCGAAGGAGGGTCCGCCGAAGTCCAGCCGGTTCCCCAGCGGCTGGCCCTCCCCCACCGCGACGTCCACGCCGCACGCGCCCGGTGGGCGCACGACCCCGAGGGCGATGGGATCACACGAGCAGATGACCAGCGCCCCGTGCTCGTGCGCCGCGGCGGCCAGCGGCTCGATGCGCTCGACCGCGCCCAGGTAGTTGGGCTGGGCGAGCAGGACGGCGCCGACATCGGAGTCCAGCGCAGCAGCCAGGGCGTGGGGGTCGGTGACCCCGTCGCGCAGCCCGAGCTCCTCGACCCGGCCTCCGAAGCCCGCGGCGTGGGTGCCCAGGGTCTCGCGGGCATGGGGATGGACGCCGCGTGAGACCAGCAGGCGCGGGCGGCCGTTGGCCAGCCGGGCCAGATAGCCCGCGGCGGCCAGCGCGCTGGGGCCCTCGTAGACCGAGGCATTGGCCACGGGCATGGCGGTGAGCTCGCAGATGGCCGTCTGGAACTCGAACATGACCTGCAGGCCGCCCTGGGAGACCTCGGGCTGGTAGGGCGTGTAGGGCGTCAGGAACTCGGCCCGCCCCATCAGCGCATCGATCAGGGCGGGGACGTAGTGGTCGTACATGCCGGCGCCCAGAAAGCACAGCTCGTCCTCGGCTGAGACGTTGCGGGCGGCGAGGTCCCGCAGGTGAGCGAAGACCTCGGCCTCGGGGCGCCCGGCCGGGAGGTCGAGGGGGCGGTCGAGGCGTACGTCGGCGGGGATGTCGGCGAAGAGCGCCTCCAGCGATGGCACCCCGATCTCGCCGAGCATGACCCGGCGGTCCTCATCGGTGGTGGCGGTGTAGCGGCTCACGGGTGCTCGGGCTGGCGCGGATGTGGCGCCGGGCCGGTGGCGCCCGGGAGCGGATGAGGGTAGCCAGCCGGTTGGGCGGGCCGGGTGGGCGCGGCGGAGGACCTCTCACCCACGCTACAGCGACGCCTGATAGCCCTCGGCGTCGAGCAGGTGGTCGGCCTCGGCCGGGGCGCTGAGGCTCACCCGGACCAGCCAGCCCGCGCCGTAGGGGTCGTCGTTGATCACCTCGGGGGTCCCGCTCAGCTCGCCGTTGACCTCCACCACCTCACCGGACATCGGGGCGATGATGTCGGAGACCGCCTTGACCGACTCGACCTCGGCGTAGGGCTGGCCGGCCGCGACCGTCGACCCGACCTCGGGTGCTTCGACGAAGACGACCTCGCCGAGTTGGTCCTGGGCGTACCAGGTGATGCCGAAGGTGGCCTGCTCCCCCTCGATGCGGGCCCAGTCGTGCTCGGCGTGATAACGGACGTCGTCGGGGTAGCTGGCTGGCACCATGGCGCTCCTCGGGGCGGTGGGTCGGGTCGGGTGAAACCCTACGCGTCCGGGGGCCGGTAGAGCGGCCGCTCGCGGACCACCGCCGAGCGCCGGCGCCCACGGACGTCGATCTCCAGGCGCTCGCCTGGGCGGGCGCGTGGCGCCGGAAGGTAGGCCAGCCCGATGCCGACCTGCAGCGACGGCGAGAAGGTGCCGCTGGTCACGACGCCGCCCCCGACCACCTGGTTGCCGGCGCGCGCAATGCCCTGACCCTCGATCGCGAACGCGACGAAGCGCTCACGTGGCCCCTCGCGCCGCACCGCGGCGATGGCGTCGGAGCCGATGAACCCGGTGTCCTCCTTGCAGCACCACCCCAACCCCGCTTCGATCGGTCCTCGGGCCTCGGAGAGGTCGTTGCCGTAGAGGTGAAAGCAGACCTCGAGGCGCAGCGTGTCGCGGGCCGCCAGCCCGCACGGCTCCACGCCCGCGGCGATCAGGGCGTCCCACAGCGCTCCCGCGCGGGCGGGGTCCACCAGCAGCTCCAGACCGTCCTCGCCGGTGTAGCCCGTGCCGCAGGCCAGCACCCCGATGCTGGCCAGCTCGAGCTCGGCGGTGCGCATTCGGGGGGGAAGGTCGGCCCCGGCGGCCAGCGTCCCGAGCAGGTCTCGGGCCTCAGGGCCCTGGACCGCGAGCATCGCGTGGCGGTCGGCCACGTCACGCAGGCTGACCGCGGGGCTCGACCCCGACGCGAGTCCGCCGGCCGGCCCGGCGTGGGCGCGCAGCCACTGGACGTCGCGCTGGTGGTTTGCCGCGTTGAGAACGCTGAGGTAGCGCCCGCCCGGCAATCGGTAGGTGAACAGGTCGTCGAGCACGCCGCCGTCCTCGCGGCAGAGGACGCTGTACTGGGCACCGCCCGGCTCGAGCGAGTCGACGTCGTTGGACAGGACGCGCTGGAGGAAGTCGCGGGCACCGGGGCCCGTCACCTCCGCCTGGCCCATGTGGGAGACGTCGAAGACCCCGACGCCCGAGCGCACGGCGCGGTGCTCGGCCATCACCCCGCCGGGATACTGCACCGGCATCGCCCAGCCGGCGAACGGCACCATCCGTGCCCCCAGCGCGACGTGACGGTCGTGCAGCGGGGTGTGGCGGAGGGCTGCGGCGTCGAGATCGGCCATCGCCGCCGAGCCTATCCGGCGCTCGCCAGCCGGCCGGCGTTCCTGACGCAGCGACGCCGGCAGGCCTTCGCGCGCCAGGTCGGCCAGCGCGGGCTCCAGCCCCGCAGCCTCTTGGCCCGGGCGTTGCTCGCCCCGCGCACGCAACGGCGTCGACCTCCTTGTCGATGCCTTCAACGAGCTCCAGCCCGCCGCACGACGGTGAGGTCGGCGGACGGTCGGGCCGCGGCGGCGGGCGGTTGGGCCGCGGCGCCTAGCGGTCCCGCAGGAAGGGCGGGATGTCGATCTCGTCGTCTCTGATCTCCAGCGAGGTCCGCTGGCGCTCGTCGATCTGGGGCCGGCGGTCGGTCGGCCGGTCGCGGATGGTCTCCCGCGTGCGCCGCGGGCTCGGTGCCCGGCCGTGATCGAAGCCGGTGGCGATGACCGTGACGCGGACCTCATCCTCGAGGTTGTCGTCGATCACCGCGCCGAAGATGATGTTGGCGTTGGCGTCGGCCGCCTCGTGGACGATCTCAGCCGCCTCGTTGACCTCGAACAGGCCCAGATCACGACCGCCGGTGATGTTGAGCAGGATGCCGGTGGCCCCCTCGACGGAGTCCTCGAGCAGGGGGGAGGAGATCGCCGTGCGCGCCGACTCGACGGCGCGGTTCTCGCCGGTGGCCGACCCGATGCCCATCAGGGCGGTACCAGCGTTGTGCATGACCGTGCGCACGTCGGCGAAGTCGAGGTTGATCAGCCCCGGGATGGTGATCAGGTCGGTGATGCCCTGCACGCCCTGGCGCAGCACGTTGTCGGCCTCGCGAAAGGCATCCATGAGGCTCGTCCGGCGCTCGACGATGGCCAGCAGCCGGTCATTGGGGATGGTGATCAGGGTGTCGACGTTGTCGCGGAGCTTGGCGATCCCTTCCTCGGCCTGGCGCCCGCGCTGAGCGCCCTCGAAGTCGAAGGGCCGGGTGACAACGCCGACGGTGAGCGCGCCGATCTCGTTCTTGGCGATCTCGGCGATGACCGGTGCCGCGCCGGTACCCGTCCCCCCACCCTCCCCAGCGGTGACGAACACCATGTCCGCCCCCTTCAGGGCCTCCTTGATGTCGTCACGCGACTCGGCGGCAGCGCCCTGTCCGCGCTCGGGACTGGCGCCGGCGCCGAGGCCCTTGGTCAGCTCCTGGCCGATGGGAAGGCGGATGTCGGCCTCGGTCATCTGCAACGCCTGGGCGTCGGTGTTTGCCGCGATGAACTCGACGCCGCGCAGGCCAGCGTCGACCATCCGCGAAACCGCGTTGGTGCCTCCGCCGCCGACGCCGACGACCTTGATGACTGCCAAGTAGCTGCCGCTTTCCATGTTGTCCGACCCTGTATCTAGTGTTGAGTGTTTCCGCGACCGAGTCGGAAAGGCGCTGGAAAGCCCACCCTAGAGCGGCAGTCACCCCTATGTCAATCCGGTCCCCGGATGCAAGCATCGTTGCACGAGGCCCAACCCTCGACCTGTCGCGGCTTCAACGCTCGAGTCGTGGTCGAGATGGGCCTCAGCCTCATCCTGAGGTAGAGACTCGTCCCCAGGTGTCGGTCAACCGCCGACTGATCCGGCCGACCCCGACCCGGTCGCACCGCTCGGACCGGCATTGGCGCCGCCGCCGCCGGCGGCGGTCCCGGCGCTCGCGCTGGAGCCTGCGCCCGCCGCGGATCCGCCGGTCGCTGCCGCGTTGGTCACCACAGAGCTGGCGGCGGCGGAGCCGGTCAAGCCGCGTCCGCCCGCCACCGGGCGCTCGGGGAGGCGCAGGTCGAGATAGGTCGCGCCCGCGGCGCCGGGGTCGGCCAGCACTCGTAGGCCGGCCGCCCACTTGGCCGCCAGCCGGTCGGGACTGCCGAAAACCAACGCCGGCCCGTCACGGAGCTGCACCTGAAGCTGGCGCCCGGACAGCACACCGGAGATTCGCGGGCGCAGCGGGTCGGGCGCGCCGGCCAGCACGGCGATCACCGCCGCCGCGGCCGGGTCGGTGATGCGCGCCCCGTCGGAGCCGTCGGGCCCGGCCACCACCGGGAGCCCGTCGGTGGGCACCGACAGCGGCATCAGGGTCCCGTCGGCGGCCACGGCGACCCTCCGCCCGGCGACCACCACGGCACCCACCGCCTCGTTCTCCTCGACGCCGACGCGCAGGCCGTGGGGGAAGCTCGCGTGGACGGTCAGGCCCTTGACCTCGGGAAAGCCGGAGACCGCGGCGCGCAGGCGCGAGACGTCGACGTGCAGCGTCGTCTGCTCCTCCCCGACTCGCTGCAGAGCGGCAGCGATTCCCGAGGCCGCCGGCCCGTGGGTGCCCGTGACCCGCACGTCGTTCACCCGCACCAGCGAGGAGTCGCGAAGCACCAGCCACCCCCCCAGGCCGACGGCGGTTCCCACCAGAAGACCCAGAGCGATCCGCACCGCCCGCATCCCACCCACGCGCGACCCGCCGATCATGACGCCGTCTGCCCGCCCCGCCCGCGACCCTGGCCCCCCGCCGATCATGACGCTGTCCGCCACGGCAGGGCCACGTCGCCCAGTCGCTGGACCTCGGGCTCGAGCTCGATGCCGAAGCGCTCGGCGACGCGCCGGCGGCCCAGGTCCATGAGGGCAACGACGTCAGCCGTTGTCGCGCCGTTGTCGTTCTCCACGAAGTTGGCGTGCACCGGCGAGAACCGAGCTCCACCCACGCGCAGCCCGCGGCAGCCGGCGGCATCGAGCAGCTGTCCGGCGCTCCGGCCCTGGGCCCGGGGATCGTCGGGGTTCTGAAACGTCGAGCCAAAGGTCTTGATCCCCGAGGGCTGCGCCTCGCGGCGCCGGGCGCGCAGGTCGGCCAGGCGCGCTCGCACCTCCGCGGTGGGCGCCGACCCGAGGACGAAGCCCGCGCCAGCCACCACCTCGCCGCCCCCCAGGGCCGAGCGGCGGTAGCCGAAGCCCAGGGCGTCGGGCGCCCGGCGGTCGACGCCGGCGGCGGTGGCGACCTCGACCCACTCCAACACGCGCGCCAGCTCGCCGCCGTAGGCGTTGGCGTTCATGCGCACCGCGCCCCCGACCGTTCCGGGAATCGAGGCGCCGAACTCGATGCCGGCCAGCCCGAGCGCGGCGGCACGGGCGGCCACCCGGGGCAGCCGGGCGCCCCCTCCGCAGCGCAGGCGGCAGCCGTCGGGCTCAATGGCCGACAGCCCTCCGTCGAGCTTGAGCACCAATCCGCGTACACCGGCATCCGCCACCAGCAGGTTCGACCCCGACCCCACGACCCCTACCGCCAGGCCGCGCTCACCCGCCCAGGCCAGCAGCGCCACCAGCGCCTCCGGGGTCTGTGGACGGGCGAAGTACTCGGCCCGACCACCGGTGCGTACCGTGGTCAGTCGGGCCAGCGGGGTGTCTGGGCGCACCTCGGGCGGGGTGCCGAGCGTGCTCACGCCATCCCCCCAGCTTCCCCAACGACCAGTTCGCGACCGAGCCCGTCGATGTCGCCGGCGCCGAGCAGAACGCACAGATCACCCTTGCGCAGCTCTGAGTCCAGGAACCGGCGGGCATCGGCAAAGACCGGCAGCCACGCGATCGTGCGTCCCGGGGCGGCGTCGGCCGCGGCCTCGGCCACCAGGCGCCCGCTGACGCCCGGGTGATCCTCGGCGCGCTCGCGGGCGTGATAGACGTCGAGCACGCAGATGACGTCCGCCTCGGCCAGCGCCACGCCGAAATCGCGAGCGAGGGCGCGCGTGCGAGAGAAGAGGTGGGGCTGCAAGACGGCCACCAGCCGCTTCGGGGCCAGGGTCCGAGCCGCCCGCAGCGTCGCTGAGACCTCGGTGGGATGGTGGGCGTAGTCGTCATAGATCTGCGCGCCGGACTCGGCGACGCCGAGTCGCTCGAAGCGCCGCGCCGAGCCGCGAAAGCCGGCCAGGCCGGCCGCGGCCGCGGCCGGGTCGGCGCCGGCGAGCCGGCACGCCTCCAGGGCGGCCACGGCGTTGGACGCGTTGTGCTCGCCGGGCACCGACAGCGACACGGCATGCCCGCGCCAGGTGAAGCGGGCACCGTCGCCATCGAGTTGAGCCTGCGGCGCCACGACGGACTCCACCGGCGTCGCGCCAGCCAGGGCCACCAGCTCAGGGCGGGCGGTGATCACCGCCCGCCGGGCGCGAGCCAGGTACTGGCGGAAGACCGCGTCGACCTCCAGCCGAGAGCCGAAGGTCGCGTGGTGATCGAGCTCGGCGTTGAGGAGCACGGCGATCTCGGCTGACAGCACCAGCAGCGAGCGGTCGGACTCGTCGGCCTCGACCACCAGCCATTCCCCCCCACCCCACTCGGCATTGCGCCCCGTGGCCCCGAGCGTCCCCCCGATCAGATACCCGGGCTCCAGACCCGAGGCGCGCAACGCCACGGCGGCCATGCTGGCCGTTGTCGTCTTGCCGTGGGTGCCGGCCACGGCCAGCACCTTCCGGCGGGCCGCGAGCTGGCCGAGCAGCACCGACCGGTGCAGCTCGGGCTGACCGCGCTCTCGGGCCACCGCACGCTCGGGGTTGTCGGCGGTGACCGCCGTCCCGTAGAAGACTTCGGCCTCGGCGGGAACGTTGACCGGATCCCACGGACCGACGAGAGCCTCGATGCCGACCGCCCGGACGGGCCCGAGATAGGGGGAGTCGTTGGGATCCGACCCCGAGACCCTCGCCCCGAGCGCCCGGGCCAGGAGCGCCAGCCCGGACATCCCCGCCCCGGCCAGCCCGAGCAGGTGCAACCGGCGCCCCGCCCAGGGCTGCTCTGAGCTCACCGCGGTCACCTCACCTGGCGCCGGCGGCGGCCAGCACCTCGGCGGCGACGGCGCGGGCGGCGTCGGGTCGGGCCAGCGCCAGCGACGCTGCCGCCATCGCCGCCAGCCGCACGGGGTCACCGAGCAGCCGATCGGCCTCGGCCCGCAGTCGGCCGGGATCCAGCTCGGCGTCGGGGATGACCACGGCAGCGCCGCCGCGCTGCATCCACTGGGCGTTGGAGGCCTGGTGGTCGGCGGTGGCGTGGGGATAGGGCACCAGCACGGCCGGCCGGCCGTGGGCGGCCACCTCGAACAGCGACCCGCCGGCGCGGGCGACCACCAGGTCGCAGGCGGCCAGCGCCGGCCCGAAGGGACTGATGTACGCCCGCAGGTCGTAATGGGGTCCGGGGGCCCGGAGCTCGGGAAAGTCGCGCTCGCCGGCGGCGTGGATGACCCGGGGGGGCGGGCTGGCGAAGGCCTGGGGGGCCGCCCAGTTCAGCGAGCGCGCTCCCAGCGAGCCGCCGAAGACCAGGACGCAGGGCTCGTCGGCGCCCAGCCCGAACGCGGCCCGGGCCGACGCGCGGTCGGTGTGGGCGACCGGCGCCGGGCGCCCGGTGACCAGGTAGCGACCCCCTTCACGACCGGGTAGGGGGAAGGCCAGGCAGACCCGCCGGGCAAAGGGGGCCAGCAGCCGGTTGGCCAGCCCCAGGTGGGAGTCGGCCTCGGTGAGCACCAGGGGCACGCGGCCCAGCACGGCAGCCACCCCGACCGGCGCGGCGACGTACCCACCACCCCCGAGCACGGCCGCGGGTCGCAGCCCCGCCATCAGCCGGCGGACGGTGAACGTGGCTGCCCCCGCCCGGCCGAGGGCTCGGGCACCGCGCAGTGGATTGGAGCGGCTCACCCCTTCGACGCGCAGCCGGTGGAACGGATAGCCCGCGGCCGGGACGAGCTCGGCCTCGGCACGCTCGCCCCCGGCCCAGATGACCTCGGCCCCCTCAGCCCGCAGCACGTCGGCGACGGCCAGCGCCGGCACCACGTGCCCCGCCGTGCCCCCGGCGGCGATCAGGACCCGCATCGAGCAGCTCCCCGAAGCCCATGTGGTGCGCACCGGCGGCGGCCGCGGCGCGGGCCGCGGCACCGAGACGGGTGCCTTCCTCGGCCGGCATCGGGCGCTGGCGATCTCGCCGGGTGGCGCCGCCCGTGGCCCGGCCCGGCGGTGCCGCGCGTTGAGCCACGCGGGCACCGGAGGCGATGTTCAGCAGCACGCCCATGGCCGCCAGCAGCACGATGAGGTTGTTGGACCCGTAGGAGATGAAGGGCAGCGGCACCCCGGTGAGCGGCGCGAGCCCCAGCACGGCGAAGGTGTTGAGCAGAGCCTGGCACAGGATCAGCGAGGTCAGCCCCGCGGCCAGCAGCTTGGCGTACCGGCCGGCGGCCGCCTTGGCCACGCGCAACCCGGCGAAGGCGATCAGGCCATAGAGCGAGAGCAGCCCGGTCACGCCGACCACGCCCAACTCCTCGCCGATCACCGCCAGGATGAAGTCGGTGTGGGCCTCGGGCAGGTAGAAGACCTTCTGCACCGACTGGCCCAGGCCGCGGCCGAGCAGGCCGCCCGAGCCGAGGGCGATCTGTCCCTGGACCGACTGAAAGCCGGTCGAGCTGGCGTGGGCCCAGGGATTGAGGAACGAGGTCAGCCGGGCGCGCCGATAGGGCTCCACCAGCGCGAACACCACCACCGCCCCGCCGACCAGCAGGCCGATGCCCAGCAGCGTACGCCCGGGCACGCCGGCGGCGACGAGCACGCAGGTCAGGGTGAAGCCGATGACCAGGGCGGTCCCCAGGTCGGGCTGGAGGGCGACGAGGATGCAGGCGACGGCGGTCGGGATCAGCAACGGTCCCAGCGCACGCACCGAGCGCGGCGGGGTGCGCCGGTCGCCCAGGACGCGCACGGCGTGCAGCACGAGCGCCAGCTTGACCAGCTCGGAGGGCTGGAACTGCAGCGGGCCGGCGCCGATCCATCTCCGGGCGCCGTTGACCTCCACGCCGACATGGGGGATCAGGACCGCGAACAGCCCGGCCAGGCCCACGAGCATGAGCAGGGGCGTGCTCCGGCGCACGAGATCCACGCCCCGGCGCGATAGGAGGTGCATGACCACCAGGCCCATTGCCCCGTACAGGCAGTACTTGACCAGATAGCCGGTCCCGTCGCCGCCGGCGCCGAGCAGGTCGCGGGCCGAGGAGGCGCTGTAGACCATCACCGCACCCGCCGCCAGCAGGCACAGGGTCACGGTGAGGAGCATCTGGTGCTCGAGGGGCGGCGAGGCGCGTCCGGTCCTCGCTCGGGGCATCGAGGCGACTTTCGCCGTCGGCGTCGCCGTCCCTTCCCCTTCTCGCTGCACGCTCACGCCCTCCGCAGCGGCGCGAGCCCGACGTCCGCCCAGCGCCCGTCTGGGGCCTCGCTGCGCTCACCCCGGCCGCGGCCCCGGCCCGGCCTGCGCCGCGGCCAGGCCGCGGAAGCGGTCCCCGCGCTCCTCGAAGTCGACGAACTGGTCGTAGGACGCGCACGCCGGGGAGAGCAGCACGACGTCGCCGGGCCGCGCCGCCGCGGCGGCGAGCGTCACCGCGACGGCCAACTCGCCGCAGGACCGCCGCGGTACATCCACCCCCTCCAAAGCGGCGTCGATGGTCGGCGCCGCCTCCCCGATCAGGTAGACGGCTGCGCAGCGCTGCGCGACCTCGGCGCGCAGGCCGGCGTAGCCACCCTTCTCCCGTCCGCCGGCGATGAGATGCACCGTGTGGCGGGGGAAGCAGCGCAGCGCCACGAGGGTGGAGGCCACGTTGGTCGCCTTGGAGTCGTTGACCCAGCGCACCCCATCCCGCTGGGCAACGGTCTCCAAGCGGTGGGCGACGCCGCGGAACTCGCGCAGCGCCGTACGCACCGCCGCTGCGGGAACACCGAGCCCGAGCGCGGCCGCCGCCGCCGCCATGGCGTTGAGCCGGTTGTGAAGGCCGGGCAGAGCGATCTCATCGCCCGCGATCAGCGCCTCGCCCCGCCAGCGCAGTGTCCCGTGATCGTCGACTAGTTCCACACCCTCGACGGCCGGGGCACCGACGGGCGCGAAGCGCACCCGCCGGGCTGCGCCGGGCACCCCGAGCTCTGAGTCCAGGCCGAGCGGCAGGACGGCCAGCGCCTCGGGGCCCTGCCGGACGAAGGCCTGCAGCTTGGCCGCCGTATAGGCCGCCATGCTGCCGTGGCGGTCGAGGTGGTCCTCGGAGAGGTTGAGCAGGATCGCGGCGTCGGGAGCGAAGGCCGTGGCGTCCTCCAGCTGGAATGACGAGGCCTCGCACGCCACCCAGGCGCCCGGGTTCAGGGTGCCGACCAGCGAGGCCAGCGGCGTGCCCACGTTCCCGGCCACCGCGACGGGCACCCCGGCCTCGCCCAGCATCCGGCCCAGGAGCTGCACCGTCGTCGTCTTGCCGTTGGTGCCGGTGACCACGGCGAACGGGTTGGCCAGCAGTCGCCAGGCGAGCTCGAGCTCACCGATCACCTCCAGACCGGCGGTCCGGGCCGCCGCGGCCAGCGGCGCGTCGTGGGGGATGCCCGGGCTCTCCACCAGCGTCTGCGCGCGGTGGACGATGGTCTCGGGGCTGCCCCCCAGGTGGACCTCGATGCCCTCGTCGGCCAGGGCGCCCGCGCCGGACGGATGGCCGTCGTCGACGGCGATGACCTGCTCGCCGTGGCGGGCCAGCGCCCGGGCCGCCGCCTGCCCCGAGCGGGCCAGCCCGAGCACCAGGTGAGGCCCTGGCGGCAGCGGCGGACGCCCCCCCGCACCCGCCGGCATGCGGCCCACTACTTGATCGACTGCTGATAGATCGTGAAGCCGATCGCCGAGCACACCGAGGCGACGATCCAGAAGCGCAGGATGATCTTGGTCTCCGACCAGGCCCGCAGCTCGAAGTGGTGATGGATGGGGGCCATCAGGAACACACGCTTGCGAAAGGTCTGGAAGGAGAAGACCTGGATCAGCACCGACAGCGCCTCGATGACGAAGATGCCACCCAGGATGATGAGCAGCATCTCGGTCTTGGTCATCACCGCCAGTCCGGCGATCGCTCCACCCAGGCCGAGTGACCCCGTGTCGCCCATGAAGATGTTGGCCGGGAAGGAGTTGAACCAGAGGAAGCCCACGCAGGCGCCGACCAGGCAGGCCGAAAGCACGGCAAGGTCGCGCTGGCCCTGGGTGAGGAAGGTGATGCCGATATAGGCGAGCAGGGTGATCGCCGCGCAGCCGGCGGCCAGCCCGTCGAGGCCGTCGGTGAGGTTCACCGCGCTGGTCGTCCCGGCGACGACGAGGTAGATGAGCAGCGGGTAGAAGACGCCCAGGTCGACCTGGGCATCGATGAAGCGCAGGCGCAGCGTGCTGGGCAGCCCGACCCGCTCCTCGGCCACCCACCACAGGGCAACGGAGATCAGCACGGTGATGATGAGCTTGGTGCGGGCACGCAGGCCGAGCGAGCGACGCTTGGCGATCTTGGTGTAGTCGTCGGCGTAACCCAGCAGCGCGCAGGCCATGGCCGCGGTGAACACGCCGATCGACTGCCAGTCTGTCGCGCCCAGGATGAGGAAGGGAACAGCGACGGCGGTGAAGATGATCACGCCGCCCATGGTCGGCGTGCCGGCCTTGGCGTGATGGCCCTGAGGACCGTCCTCGCGGATGTGCTGACCGAACTCGCGTGTGCGCAGGTAGGCGATGAAGCGCGGCGACAGGAACACGCACATCAGCAGCGACGCGGTCCCGGCGATCAGCACCGTGCCCATCAGCCCGGGCTCCCAGCCGCGAGCCTGTCGGTGACCCGCTCCAGCCCCATCCCGCGCGACGCCTTGACCAAGACGGTGTCGCCGGCCCGCAGGCGTCCGCGCAGCCAGTCCGCTGCGGCGGGGGCGTCGGCCACCGCCTGGGCCACGCCGCGGGGCCCGGCGGTGCGGCGGTACGGGCCGACCATGGCCCGCGACAGCGGGCCGACGGCGACCAGCAGCTCGACGCCGCGCTCGGCGGCCTGTCGACCGACGTCGGCGTGGTACGCCGGCGCCCCGCTTCCGAGCTCGAGCATGTCCCCCAGCACGGCGACGCGCCGGCCCGACGCGCTGGCCACCAGGTCGTCGAGGGCGGCGCGCATCGACATCGGGTTGGCGTTGTAGCAGTCGTTGACCACGGCAACGTTGCCATCCAGCGCGACGCGCTCGCCCCGCAGCGGCGAGAAGGCAACATCGACCCGGCCGGTGGCCCTCACGCCGACGCCGTCGGCGGCAGCAACGGCCATCACCAGGTTCTCGAGCTGGTGGGCGGTCCGGAAGGAGACCTCGAGCTCGATCGTCCTGCCGCGCAGGTCGATGCGCGCCCGACCGCTGGGATCGACCCCGGCGAGTCGGGCGTCGCCCCCGGGTCCGCAGCGAACGACGTCGAGCTCTGCGCGCAGGTGGGGCTTGAGCAGCGTCTCACCGTCGGGCACCACCGCGCGGGCGCCGGGCGCGAGCGCGTCCAGCAGCTCGCCCTTGGCCGCCGCCACCGCTTCCAGGCTGCCCAGCCTCTCGAGGTGGACCGGCCCCACGTTGACCACGACGCCCACGTCAGGCTCGCAGATCGCCGCCAACTCGGCGATCTGGCCGGCTCCGCGCATGGCCAGCTCGAGCACGATGGCTTCGGTGCCGACCGGAGTCTCCAGCAGCGACAGGGGCAGGCCGATCTCGGTGTTGAGATTGGCCCGGTTCGCGTGGGTGGCCAGCTGCGGCGCCAGCACCGCGGTGAGCAGGTCCTTGGTCGAGGTCTTGCCGGTCGAGCCGGTGACGGCGAGCACCCGAGCACCGAGGTGGCGGCGCCAGGCCCGGGCCAGGCGGCCCAGAGCCGCGACCGGGTCGTCCGAGACCAGGATCGCGCCGCCGGCTACGCCGGCCTCGACGCCGCCGGTCCCCGGCCCCCCTGACTTGTCGAGCAGGGCGGCGGCCGCGGCGGTGGCTGCGTGGGCGGGCGTGACGAGCACGCCCCATGCCCCGGCGGCGAGCACGTCGGGCGCGAACTCGCCGCCATCGGCGCGGGCACCGGTCACCCCGACGAACAGGTCGCCGGGCCCCGCCCCGCGGGAGTCGACAACCGCGCGGGCCGGCCCGCGGGCGACCGCCAAGGGCGGGCGCACGAGCTCGGCCCCGGCGGCGTCGGCGACCTGCTCGGCGTTCCAGCCCCTCATCGCCCGGTCGGACCGACGTGGCGCCCGAGCGCCTGACGGGCCACCGTCGCATCGTCGAAGGGCACCATGACCCCGTGGGCGAGCTCCTGGCCCTGCTCGTGGCCCTTGCCGGCGACGACGACGACGTCCCCCGGGGCAGCGGACTCTATGGCCGCGCCGATGGCCAACCGCCGGTCAGGGTGAACCTCGACTCCGGGCCCAGCGCCGGCGAGGATGTCGGCGATGATCGCCTCGGGCTCCTCGGAGCGCGGGTTGTCGGAGGTGACGATGGCCAGGTCGGCGAGGCGACGGGCGATCTCGCCCATCAGTGGGCGCTTGGCCCGGTCGCGATCGCCCCCACAGCCAAAGACGCAGATCACCCGGCCGTCGCTGAGCCCGCGAGCGGCCCGCAGGACGTTCTCCAGCCCGTCGGGGGTGTGGGCGTAGTCGACGAGCACAGCGAAGCCCTGGCCCTCGTCGACCGGCTCGAAGCGGCCCGGGACCCGGCCGGCGTCCGGGAGCACCTCGGCTATGGCGGCGAGCTCGACGCCGAGCAGCCGCGCGGCGGCCACGGCGCCGAGGACATTGGCCACGTTGAAGCGCCCGGGGAGGGGCGAGCGAAGCTCCACCGTCCCCTCGGGCGTCTTGACGGTGAAGCGCGAGCCGCCCAGGCCGGTCTCCAGCCCGGTCACCCGATAGTCGGCACGGGGCGCATCGATCCCCACAGTAACCGTGTCTTCCAGCTCGGCCGCCAGCCGCGCTCCGTAGGCGTCATCGATGTTCACCACCCGGCGGCGGGTGAGCCGACTGGTGAACAGGCGGCGCTTGGCCTGGAAATAGTGCTCGATGGTCGGGTGAAAGTCGAGATGATCCTGGGTCACGTTGGTGAACACCGCAACGGAGACCGCGAGGGCGTCGGCCCGCCCGAGCTCCAGCGCGTGGGAGGAGATCTCCAGGGCGCAGGCCTCATCGCCGGCGGCGACCATCTCGGACAGGACGCGCTGGAGGTCGACCGCCTCGGGGGTGGTGCGGACCACGGGGACGGTCCGACCGCCCACCACGGCGGTCACCGTTCCCAGCAGCCCGCACGGACGTCCGACGGCCTCGAGCAGGGCCCGCACCAGGAAGGCGGTCGTCGTCTTCCCATTGGTGCCGGTGACGGCGACGACATCCAGGCTGGCGCTCGGGTCCCGGTGGAAGCGAGCGGCGGCCGGGGCCATGGCCGCCCGGACGTCGGCGACCTGGACCTGGGGCGTCGAGGCGAGCTCGGGCAGCCGTCGCTGCACGACCAGGGCCACGGCGCCCCGGCGCACAGCCTCGCCGGCGAAGTCGTGACCATCCCGTTGCCGGCCGGGGACGCAGAAGAACAGGGCCCCCGGCCCGACCGCACGGTCGTCGTAGGCCAGCGCCGAGACCTCGACGCCTGACGGGCCGGAGCCCATGACGTCGCGGAGCTCCATGGGTGCGGCGATGGTAGTGGCGGGGGCGGTCAGCCCGGCGGGATGCGCAGGTAGGGCAGCGCGAAGGCGGTGATGTCGCCAAAGGCCGGGGCGGCGACGGTGCCGCCGTAGATCGCGCCCTGCGGCTGGTCGACCATGACCAGGGTCAGCAGCCGCGGCGAGCGGGCCGGCGCGAAGCCCACGAACGATGCTACGTACTCGGTGTTGGAGTAGCCCCCGTGGATCGCGATGTTGGCCGTACCCGTCTTGCCGGCGAGCTGATACCCGGGGATGGAGACCTCACTCGCCGTGCCAGCCGGGGCCAGCACCCCCTGGAGCATGGTCCGCAAGGCGAGGGCGGTGGACGCCGAGATCACGCGCCGGCCGTGGACCGGCGCCACCGCGTGCCCATCGACCGCGCGCACAACGTGGGGCTGACGCATCACGCCGTCGTCGGCCATCGCCGCGTAGCCGGCCGCCATCTGCAGCGGCGTCACGGCGAGACCCTGACCGATGGGCAGGTTCCCCATCGAGGAGCCCGAGTACTGGTCGAGGCGGGGAACGATCCCCGACGCCTCGCCCGGGACGTCGGTGGCCGCCGGCCGGCCGAAGCCGAATCGGTGCACCCAGGAGTCAAACGGGGCCCGGCCCTCGCGCAGGCCAATGGTGATCGCCCCCACGTTGCTCGACTGCGCGAGGATCTGAGCGGTGGTCAGCGTCTCGGCCGGTCGGTTCTCGGCGTCGTGGATCGTCCGGTCGGCCACCTGGATGGACGGCGCGAGGTCGAAGCTGGTCTGCGGCGTGACCCGGCCGTCCTGGAGCGCTCCGGCCACGGTGAACGCCTTGAACGTCGACCCGGGCTCGTAGGTGGCGATCGCCGCGCGATCCTCGCGGTCGGCGGGGGGCGCGCCGGTGAGGTTGTTGGCGTTGACCCGCGGCCAGTTGGCCAGGGCCAGCAGCTCGCCCGTGCGTGGGTCCAGGACCAGCGCTGACGCGTACTTCGGGCGATAGGTCGCCCCGATGCCTGCGAGCACCTGCTCGGCTCTGCCCTGGATGTTGGCGTCGAGCGTGAGCTGGACATCGCGGCCCGGGCGAGCGGCGCGGATGTCGCGCATGGCGATGGGCTGGCCGATGGCATCCTTGGTCACCTTGCGGATGCCGTCGCGCCCCCGCAGCAGCCGGTCCTCGGAGAGCTCGAGTCCCGAGAGCCCCTGGCCATCGCTCCCCGCGGCTCCGAGGAGCTGCGAGGCGAGCCAGTCCTGGGGGTAGGTGCGCCGGTTCTCGGGGATGAGCTGGAGCCCGTCCATCTTCAGCGACGAAAGCGGCCGTGCCCGGTCGGCGGGGATCCCGCGCGCGAGGTAGACGAAGCCGGTCCTGGGCTTGGCCAGCAGCGCGGCCACCTGGTCGACCGGCCGCCCGAGGATGGGAGCGATGCGCTGGGCGGCGACCAGGGGGTCGTGGACCAGGTACGGATCAGCGGCCACCGAGTCGGCGGGCTCGGACACCGCGAGCTGACTGCCGTTGCGGTCGGTGATGGTCCCCCGGGGCGCGGGGACGGGGACCGTCGAGACCTGCTGGCTTGCCGCCGCCCGCTTGAGCCTTGTCGCGCTGATCGCGCCGAACCATGTGGCGCGGAGGACGGCGAGGCTGAGCAGGAGGGCGAACCCGACGAACAGCAGCCCGATGCGCCGCTCGAGCCCGGTCACCCGCTGTGATCCCGAAGGAGAGGGGCCACTAGCCGCCCGAGCTCGAGGTCGTCGTCGTGTCCGAGGCCGGGGCGGCGGACTGGGAGCCCGACGTGGCCGAGGAACCCGAACCCGACGAGGAGGCAGACCCCGACGAGGACGGGGAGCCCGAGGAGCCGGTGTTCGTAGATCCCGCCCCCGAGCCGTCGGCGCTGAGCATCGGCGCGCGCATTATTCGCAGCGCGGCGCCGACGTCCCCCTGGGGATCGGCGTGCAGGTAGGAGAACTCACCGGCCGGCGGCATGACCAGCCCGAGCCGGCGACCCTCGGCCTGGATCCGCGCCACCGAATCCAGCCGGGCCACCGAGGCGGCCAGCCGCGCATCGTCGCGCTGGAGCTCGGCCGAGCGCTCGGTCGCTCGGGTGAAGCCCGCGTTGAGCTTGAGCATCGCGACCTGCATGGCGACGATGCCCATGAGCGCAAAGGCGACGACCGCGATCCACCAGCGACCCCGCAGCAGGCGGATGACCAGCGGGTGATCGGGCAGGGCCCCCAGCGCCCGCACCGAGAGGCCGGGCAGGGCGAGCGCTCCGCGAGCGGCGCTGCCGGGCAGGGCAACGGTCGCCCGCACGGTTGCTCCGGGTAGGGCGGCGACACCCCGGGCGGCCGAGGCCGGGAGGGCCAGCAGAGCGGCAAGCAGACCGGCTGAGCCGGTGCCGGGGGCCGAGCGTGGACCGGCGGGCCCCGAGACGCGCCGCGGGCGGGCCTCGCCGGTGCGGCGCTCGCGGACCGGTCCGCGGGGGCGCCGACGCGGTGCGGTCGGCGCCCGCGCCGGACCGGCGCGGCCATCGGCGACCGCAGCCGGCGGGCTCACGGGGATACCTCGTCACGGTCTGAGAGCCGGCGGGCAGCCCGTAGGTGCGCGGAACGCGAGCGTGGGTTGGCCGCGACCTCCCCGGCGCTGGGAGCCACGGCGCGGCGCCTGAGCAGCTCGGCCTCAGGCACACGACCGCAACCACAGACGGGCAGGTCGGGCGGGCAGATGCACCCCTGGGCGCGCGCGGCCAGGAAGCGCTTGACCCGCCGATCCTCGAGGGAGTGAAACGAGATCGCGGCGAGCTGCCCCCCGCGGCCCAGCAGCGACCACGCAGCGGGCAGCCCCGCGTCGAGCTCGGCCAGCTCCTGGTTGACCGCGATGCGCAGCGCCTGAAACACCCGCTTGGCCGGGTGTCCTCCGGCAAACCGTGCCGGCGCGGGGACAGCGGAGACGATGACGTCGACCAGGGACTGGGTGCTGTCCAGGTCGCGGACCCCGCGAGCGGCGACGATGGCCCGGGCAATGGGGCCCGCGAAGCGCTCCTCCCCCAGCTCCCGGAAGACACGGGCCAGACGCCGCTCGTCCCATCCCGTGACGATGTCGCGCGCCGTCGGCGCGCCTGACGTCGGGTCCATGCGCATGTCCAGCGGGGCGTCGCAGCTGTAGGAGAAGCCACGCTCACGCACGTCGATCTGCATCGAGGACAGGCCGAGGTCGAAGATGACGAGGTCCGCCTCCAGACCCTCGTCGGCCAGGCCGACCAGAGCGGCAGCGAAGGGCCCGGGGACGAAGCGCATCCGGGCCGGCGTCTCGGCGGCCAGCGCATAGAAGCGCGCGGCGGCCTCGGGGTCCCGGTCGATGGCCACCACCAGCCCCTCAGGCCCGACCCGTTCGGCCAGCAGCCGAGCGTGGCCGCCGGCTCCGAAGGTGGCGTCGACCACGACCATGCCCGGCGCCGGGGCGAGCAGGTCGATCAGCTCAGCGGCCAGCACCGGCACGTGGAGGACGGTCATCTCATCAAGTCCGATCAAGACTCGAAGCGCTCCGTGAGCTTGGCGAACTGCTGGCTGAGCGTGGCGTCGTAGTCGTCCCACGCGCCACGAGGCCAGAGCTCGACGTGGTTGTCAGCGCCGTTGACGGTGACGTCGCGGCCCAGCGCCGCGTAGTCGATGAGCTTGGGCGGGACCATCACTCGCCCCGCTCCATCGAGCTCGGTGGGATAGGCGTAGGCCGACAGAAAGCGCCGCATCTCTCGCCCCTGAGGCGAGAGGGGGTGCAGCCCATCGAGCGCGCTGGCCACATGACCGTCATAGCCGTCGGGCGTCCAGACGCTCACGCAGGGCCCGACCTCGCGGGCCAGGACCACGCCGTCGGCGAAGGCGGGACGGAAGGAGCTGGGCACCGTCAGCCTGTTCTTCGCGTCGAGCGAGTAGTCGAAGGTGCCGCGGAAGGCCAAGGGTCATTACCGAGGGGCGAAGGATTGGGACCGAGGTGGCGGAGTGGGAGGAGCCCCGCCACCCCGGTCCACGGTCGGGACTGTCCCACACAATCCCCCTTTTTGCAAGCCATCTCTCCCACTTCTTCCCACAAGCGGCCAGAGTGGACGAATGGGCGAGGGAGAACGTGGCTCCGAGCAGGTCTTTTTGCCGCGGCCGGCCGAGATACGGTTCGCGGCCAGGGGGTGCAGGAGTCGCTGCACGACGGGGAACTGGGAAGCAGCTTGCGCGCGACACCTCTTCTGCCCCTGCTTCCGTCCGCCCGCTGTGCCTCCGGTTGGGGTTCCGACTTGATTACGCGTCAGGCAATGTGGATTGCCCGTCTGTGTGATGGGCTTTCGATGGGCGGCGAGAGCGCCGGCGCCGGCGTGTTCTGCGTGGGGTTGCCGCGACCGGTGCGCGTGGCCTCCGAGGCGGCCCCGACCGGGTACGGCCTGGCGGACGAGCTGATCAAGCGTCGCGTGGAGTGCGTGGTCGCGGCGCCGAGCAAGATCCCCCGCGCGCCGGGCGACCGAGTGAGGACCGATCGTCGCGACGCCGAGGTGCTCGCCCGGCTGCTGCTGGCCGGCAAGCTTCACCCGGTGCGGGTCCCCCGGCGATGAACAGGAGGCGCTGCGCGACCTGGTCCGCGCCCGCGAGGCGGTGCGGGTTGACCTGATGCGCGCCCGTCACGGCTCTCAAAGCTGCTGCTGCGCCACGGCATCCGCTTGGACGACGGCGCCGGGTGGACGCAGCGCCACCGCGACTGGCTGGCGACGCATGGCACTGGTTCTCTAGGGCTCACCCGCTCTCGAAGGCGCCGACGCGGGGGTGGGGGGTCCGAGCAGCCTCGTAATCGCTAGGAGCCCGGGTCAGTAATACCGAGTCTCATTAACGAGACGCTGAGAGCCATTCTGCGGCCCTCCGAGCGATCGCCTCTGGTGATTTGACCCCCGGACCCGGGCCAAAACGGGCTCTTGAGTGG
>JAABUY010000203.1_pt1 | contig 120847 bp, 117 predicted proteins | sample 5560271 | NCBI WGS metagenome assembly JAABUY01 (sample SAMN10711886, study PRJNA513374) | rock metagenome | isolation source: Antarctica rocks | place: Antarctica: Victoria Land, University Valley
AGGATTTATCCCCGCCCATGGTGAAATTGCAATTCGCCGGCTGGAGCCCCGGAATTCCACCGGGACCCCGCTGCCGGCCTGCTGAGGTTCGGGGCCCGAAGGCCTATTCGTATCCGACTACGATGTCTGAATCAATTTGGTGCACAGCACTGTTTCACTGTGACATACTTCATAGCAGACATGGCCTTAGTGACATGAGGCCCCTACAAGGGACAATGAGGAAGTGCTATCTTTTCGCTGAGGTTTTGAAACCATATCATCCGCTCTTTGGAGTAACAGCATGAGCATGCAGAGGGCACAAGCGCAGCCAAAATTCTAGATTGAATTGTTCGCGAATTGGTGAGCATTCATATGCTACTGGGGGGTTTCCCAATGATGGTGAAACGCTTCGTTAGTACCTCCTGAAACTGCAAGGCTGGCTCTGCTGTGTTGCTTGGGTTTCCGTTATTATTGGATCAAAGTCTCCCATGGGAGTTGAGTTTGATTTTAGCTCTAGACAGTCTCTATCCTCGGTTCATGTTCTGGTCGCTCATACCAAGCCTCGCTCACATAATCTTTCTTCGGTCCCTCGACCTGATAACGGATCTTGAAGCGCCCGAGGGTCGCGCCGCGAAACTGGAAGAGATAAGTAACATGATAATCGTCCGGAACGCAGAGGTGGTGGCTTGTTGCTGACCACCCCTTCTCCTCGGGAGACGTGCTCTTAAGCTCCCGATCCGAGACGTGAAACTGTAACTCGTGAAAGAAATAGTCAACACTTTTGCCATCCCACGGCTTGACAAACCACGCCGTTAACGCGTCCGCCTCTTCTTGGTAGCGGTAGACGTAGCGGCGGCTTCCTCGCATTGACATGCCGGTATCGGTGACAAGCTCTCCGTCCTCCACGTACAAGTATTCCCCGTCATAAAGCTCGTCGGTTGGCTGCCTCGGATGGAAGTTTGCGACGCCGGCGAACTTGCCCGATGGGTAGGTCGGTATCGCACTTTTCAGGTCTCGTCGAATGTTCCAAGCCCCTTGCATTGCTCGGAAAGTAGCCTTTGCTACGAATTCTACCCCTGCTGATATTCCCTGTAATGTGCTACCAAGGTGCATAAGGCCCTTTGTTATCTCTGTGGCGTCATTGTGGGTGTACGGATACCTGGCTGGTACCAAGGGCCCTCCTCTCTCCTCGAAGCCTTCCAGCTCGGCCCGCGCGATCTGCAAGTCCCTCGCGAAGGATTCCATGAATCCAACGTAATCGCCCATCCAGAATTGACTGAAAGACTCGGGCTCATCCTTCAATGCCAATCTCAACGCAAGCATCTGTTGGCTCTGACTTTCTTTGGCGTGTGTATCGGTCGAGACATTTGAGGTGTCACGGTCGGTACAACTAGCCCAATTCCTGACGAGCAGGCGCGCCTGCATCTCCATGATACCCCAGTAAGGTCCCTCATAGAAGCCAACGAAGCCGAGGTTGGATATTTTGGGGTGACAGTAGCTGCCATGCTGGAGGACGACTGGGATGCGGTCGTGGATGCCGTCATACTGCAGCGTCTCAAGTATCTCTTTCGGTAGCCAGTCCAACGACGCTTGTGGAGTGAACCCAGTTGCCATAACCACAGCAGTGACGTCCTCGAGAACACGCTCATCGCTAACGCAGCTGATCTTGACGGACCCTACTCCACTTTGGCCAACGCCCAGGCTTGCTACACTCCCAAACACAGTTGTGACGGCGCCCGACCGAACGAATTCGGAATACCCATCGCTAATGACGACACGAGGTGGCCTGTCCTGGTATTTGTTGGTAACATGCAGTGCCTGAGCTTGACCCAAGTCCAGTTGATTACCCCCTACCAGACCAGAGAGATATTTATGAGTCAACCTCGATTGTGCCGCGGTCATTGCGCCTGTGTAGTCCGAAATAAGGCCCGGACGACGCCGAGTAAGATTGTACATGCATAGGTCAAGAGGAGCGAAACATGGGGCATCGTTCCAGCTGTCCAGGACAGATCCGTCGCAAGTGGGTTTGGTGGCCTGCGTAGGATCGATCGGTGTGTAGGTGGGTAATGCGTAGAAGGGACGCGATGTCACATGGTAGATCTGGTGATCAGTCTTATCCCCCGGAGTCTCCCGTGATGAGTACCGTTGGGTAGAGGCTTGGAAGGCAAGGGATGCGGCGGCCTCCGCGCCAGACATCCCGCCTCCCACAACCACAATATTGAGCGTGTTTCCTGTTCCTCCATCATGTTTTGACCTCGTTGCAGGATGTTTTGTTGGGGACGTTAGAATGTTCTTCCTCAACCCCTTGAGCTTGCCGAGCTCGGTCGAATGTATTAGGGTCCCTGGGAACGTATCCAGCCCCGGTAGTGCTGGAATTTTCGGTGTCCCGAAGAAGCCACTAGCCACAATCAGGAAATCAAACACACCGCTGGATTGTTGATAACTGTGGTGATCTTGTCGCGATTCATTACCTGTCGCAGCTGACCCGATGCCATCTTGGAGCTCCACTGTAGGGCAAGTCCAAGCTACCTTCCACCTGTGACCATCTCTACATCGTTCCCGCATCGCCGATTCCACCGTACTGTTTGTGCGAATTGCCGCCTTCCCAATATACTTCCGAGCGTACGTCTGCAGGTACCTGCCCACGTGCCAGGCCTTGGGAAACATCGGAGCCTCCTGTGTTCGCTTTCCTGCCTTGTGTTTTTGCCCTTCACCATTCAAGGACGATGTCGAGTCAATGCTGAGGTCGACGGAGGTCCAAGCCAGATCGGAGAAGCCGACGGTGTATTTGCTCAGGTTTGTGGGCATTTCCGGACTCAACATACCATCATAGTGGTCGGGTTCTGTCGGCCAGAGGCCTCCAACTGTGTTCTTTCGCTCGAGGATCGTGACCGCGAACTGACTCGGGTATGTGTGTAAGATGGTCTTCGCCGCGACCAAGCCTGCTGGTCCAGCACCTATGGAAAGCTATGAGTGAGTCATTTTCAGTACTGGTGGGCTGGTGCCCACCAACGATGCACACCGTTTTGGGCCCCGCCATGGTCGGCCTACGCGGCTCAACGCGCGGCAGATGTGCCGAATAACGGGTACTGAGATCTATACAAGACGTCAAGGCAGCACCTCAAGACAAACAGTAAATATGTCTTCTTGTCTTGCCACTCTCGTGACTCGAGGTGGTTCAGTATATCTGTATCAGTTGCTCAAGACGGTGGTAGGCATGTCTGGAGATCCGCTTGCGGGAACTAACGCTCGCGGGCCGCGGTAGACTTGGAGACGGTAATCGAGTTAAAATCCTCAGTATGGCCTACCTACCTTTGAGCATGTACGGAGTCTAGGTAGGTACCTACCTGGTAAGTTAGGCAGACCGGGTCTCACACGATCCTCATATGGATCCAGATATGGAAGGAGAATCCAACGTAGTCCAAAATGATGCTAATTTTGGAAGAGAAGCATGCAATTAACAATTAACGTAATTTTCGCACACGGGCAGTTAAAACCACACCATCGCCGCTTCCCCAAGCCAGCCCAAGTAGGTTTAGTCCCGTAGCTTCTCACTGATTGGTCGTGATAAGTTCAAAGATTCTTACAATGCATGTAACCGCATGCAAGGGATTGAGAGGCTCATAAACGACGTTCGCTTGTACCTAAAGTAGGTACTCTCTCAACTATTGCGAAGTCAACCGCATCTCATCCGTGCTCGGTCAATCGACATCCTTTCATCACCTTCGCCGTTCGAACAACTCTCGACTCCCACAGATGCGTCATACTCGAGATCCGCCAGTTTCTCCGCTACGAGCTCTTCGCACACCAAGCTGAACGCCGCATTCGATCACGATCTTACAGACCAATTGACTGACCACAAACTCCACATCTCACGATTCAACCATGGCCACAACCTCGTCCTATCTGACTCGGACCCTCCCACTCCTTCTCATCCTCCCCCTCTTCCCCCGCATAACCCTCACTCAAACCACCCTCCTAAACTTCGCCCCAGGCGCCCTCCCCAGCTGCGCCAACACCTGCACGGCACTCTACAACGCGCAAGACGCATGCGTCCCGCCCGCCGCGCCGGTCACGAACGAGGCGAACTATCGGAGCTGCTTCTGCCAGTCGGCCTACCTGGCTCCGCTCTACACGTCGCCGGCGGGGGTGTGTGACCGGGCGTGCGGAGGGGCGGATCTGACGAAGATCCAGAGCTGGTACAAGGGGTTGTGTGGGCAGCGTGCGGCGGCTGGGGTCGCGCCGGTGCCGACTTCGTCGTCCTCTTCGTCGTCGTCTGCGGCGGGGCCGAAGGGGACGGGCGTGGTGGGGGCGAAGGGGACGAGCTCGCCGAGCGCGGTCGTGCAGAGTGATACGAGCAACGGGCCGCAGGGGGATTGGTACGTTGTCCATCCACACTCCACCTTTGCGCTCGCTGGTCCGTTGGAGGTTTCGAACTGACATGTTGACTGGTTCGACCGACAGGTTCGGCACGCACTGGCGCTGGGTGGTGATGTTGATCGTGCTGTTCGTCGGTCTGGCGCTGCTGGCGTTGGCGTCCACGCTGCTGCACCGGCGTCACCGACGCAAGAAGGACATGCGGCCCAACATGGTGGGCACGTCGACCGCCGCCGTCGAGGCCTGGTATCCGCAGTCTCGCAGCGTTCACGACCTTAACGCCCCCGTCGATCGGGAGAAGGGAAAGGGCGTGGCCGGGGTCAATGTCACGGACCGGGTGCCGCGAGGGACGGAGGAGAAGAAGGGTCGGGTGAAGAAAGGCTGGCTCCGCGGGGAGCGTTGAGTGGAAGTGGATGGAAGGGGACTCGATCGACTTCTCAGTATCGTTGCGCAGTGTTCGGGGGGCCATGGTACGGTTTCTTAAACGGACCGGGAGGGCTACTGGGGGTATCTGGAGGTCATGCTATGGGTTCTACGGGCGAACAGTCAGGCGAAAGGTCCAAGTTGGTATTCACACTGCTATCGGTCGCTTTGTATGGTCACTTTCGTTTGTAGGGTAGACTTAAATTAATTAAATTGATGTTATGCTACATCGAAAGGCCTTTGTTCTGTCGCTTATATGATTACGCCAGGGTAACAGATGTGACGGCTCCTTAAGGTACCTAGCGACCGCTACAGCTATTCTTAGAATGTTGGCTCCAAGGGGCGCGTAGCGAGAATTTGTAGAAAATAAACAGTAAAACCTGCCTAAATTCCCTCCCCCCTAATCACCATCCACGAAATCGACCTCGCTGCCTTCCCCGACGTCGCCGTCGTCACTGTCACTATGGGGCGTCCTCATAGTCTCGATCACAACACCAGGGGCAATATACAAATGGATCTGGAGTGTGGAATGCCACCCAAGGCCATAGCGGAGATCACAGGATATAGTTGAAAGTACATTGAGAGAATGCGGAGGAATCTATGGAATTGGGGGTCAGTCACTGTACCCAAATTGTCCAAATTGGGGGCACCAAGACTACTCACAGTTGCTATGACAGAGGTAGGTCTCAATCTAGAGAGAGGGACCTGATTTACTAACAATTAGTATAGAAAGTACTCAATTTTCTTGAGGATCGACCCACAGCATATCTGGACGAGGTGCAGAGGTATATCTGGTATGAGTATGAGGTTCAGGTCAGCATTAGTACTGTCAGCCTCACCATCAAACGGGCTGACTGGTCAAGGAAGCAGGTAAGCATTCTCTTGTCACTGTTACTGTCACTAAGGGGGTGGTTTCTAGTGTCAGAAACGAGCCATTGAACGCTCTCAAAAGGCCTGTGACAACTGGATGGTGCAGCTGAGTAGCTGGCATGCTAATCAGCTAGTCTTTGTCGACGAAAGCGCCGCCAATCTCCGTACTGCAGACAGGAAGTTTGGCTGGGCTGCTGTGGGGAAGTGAGCAGTCATGAAGGAGTCCTTTCAGAAAGGAAAGCACTACAGCATCCTTTCAGCATATACAATCGACGGCTATATTGCTTGGGAGGTCTACGAGGGGGGGGTGAACAAGGAAATGTTCAATACTTTCATTCGGGAGAAGGTCTTACCTTTGTGTGGGCAATTTCCAGAGCCACGCAGTGTTCTATGCATGAATAATTGTGGAATACATCGTTCAGAGGTAAGTCTCCATACTAATATAAGTATCCTTGCTATTGCTATTGCTAATCCCAGTGACAGGAGCTTACAGCCATGTGCCATGAGGCCAGCGTCGTCCTTGCATTTCTCCCTCCCTATTCGCCAGACTACAACCCTATCAAGGAGTTGTTTAGTGGGCTAAAGGCATGGATGCGGAGGCATAAGGCATTGGTGGAGGGGTTTGAGGGCGAGTTTCCAGCGTTTATTCATATGGCTGTACAGGAGTATAAGGCGGGAGGCAATCCAGAGGGACATTTTCGAAACAGCTTTATTAATTGTACATAGATATATTATTATAATGAACTAGCTACCATTCCTCATTGCCTCTAACACTTGCAATGCTTCCTGCTCCTCCTTAGAATCATAGACCTCTGTAGAATAAGCCTCTGTAGTTGTCACATGCCTCCTTTCCTTCTGATATGGGTGTAAGGCTTCCTTTAGCCGTCGTCCAAGATTGACTGGAATGCCCAGCTCCCTCCATGTCTGCTCAGTGGCCAGCTGTATACCCCGTGGATCGTACATCTCTTCCAAAAGAATATCACAATAATCCATCAACCGTGCCTCCAAAGTAGGGTGTTTCCACCCAAACCAAGCGAAGAAGTCCTGCAGCCATGTTCCAGAATCGGTGCTCGAGTCGAGTGGACTGCTGACAAGTGGTACTGCAGGCAGTGCTGACGGGGGTGTGACGGGATGTGTCTTTTGTGGAGACTGCGGAGCCTGCGGTGGAGGTGGTGGAGGCGGTGGAGGTGGTGGAGGTGGTGGAGAAGACAGTGGAGGCGCGGACTGCGGAGGAAGCAGTTGAGGAGGAGGTGGAGGAGGAGGGTATTGAGCTGGGGTGTATGGAACGTAATGCGGAGGCTGTGGAGGCTGCAGAGGCTGTGGAGGAGGAGGAGGACGCTGTAGTGCTGCAATTAGTGGAGTTAGTAGTCCTAGTATAGCCCCAACATCACTGGAAGAAACTGCGGGGGTAGGGGTTCCTGGCGCTGGCGCTGGCGCTGGTGAGGAAGTGTAAATTTGAATGGGGTGAGGCGGTGAAGGTGTTGTGGGTATTGACGACATGGGAAAGGGGGAAGGCAGTGTGATTGATGATGAGGTCCTCTTCTTTGACTGGCCAGCTGGCATGGTCTTCATGCTGATGGGTGGTGCATGAATCGTTGCTTCGCCCTTATTAACAGCCTTTGCCCACATTTGAATAGCTGCAGAGTTGAGGACCTCATGAATGCCGTTGCGGGGGAGGCAGTAGTGATCATAGTTGGGGCATGCCTTGTCACCACATTGATAGTGAACGACAATAGCATTTGGTGTGTAACCGACGTCCTTCAAAGCCTTTGCACGTTGATCTGCATCCTCCTCATGTATCACAGTAGCTGTTCCCTGATATTTGTTAGCAAAGACACTAGAAATCAATGGAGAAAGAAGACAGATTCATACTCGACGCTTAGGCTTGTTTTCCTCCTCCACAACTTCTTCCTCCGCTGACTCCTCACTTGCTGTAGTGATATCCTCTGCTGCCTTCCTACCCCAGTCAGCCCTTATGGTGACTGTTATTCCTTTTCTCTTGTTACTGTCCCACAGTTTGACAAGATCCTCCAATTTCTGCCAGTCGTTTGTGTCTCTAAGGGCCACAGTGATCACAGCATCCTTCTTTGCAGCTAGGCAGTTGATCTTGGCCCTTGTCCAGTGCCTATGATAAGAGTATCCCCTCTCATCACAGTATTTCTTGACCGCTGCTGACTGCTTGAGATCCCAGGTCCTCCACACAAAGCTCTTTCCTCCCTCATTCAATTCGAAGACATTCGAGTCCTCATCCACCAATTTCCCGTTCAGATATACTGTGTGGGACACAGTATATTGTATGGATGACACTGGATCTTTGTTGACAGCAACATCGAGGTTGAGGACCTCAATGGGGTCATCGTCAAGGTCCAGTGGACAGGCTGGTGTGGGTACTGGCATGGGCACTGGTCCTCGCGTTACAGGAGACTTCTTCTTTACAGAAGAAGTCTTTGCAAGGGCCTTTCGTTTCGTCATAGTGGCGGTGACGACGGCGACGTCGGGGAAGGCAGCGAGGTCGATTTCGTGGATGGTGGTTAGGGGGGAGGGAATTTAGGCAGGTTTTACTGTTTATTTTCTACAAATTCTCGCTACGCGCCCCTTGGAGCCAACATTCTAAGAATAGCTGTACTAATGCAGCCTTCTACGTAGGTAGTTAGAAGCAACCTAAACGGCCCTGGTGTGGCCACAGCTCACTTGTGCGCATCTTACAAAAGCCTCCACACGTTCCACGTTGTGTTTGGCGATAGAAATTTCCGACCTCACAGTCAAGCCATGGCTGGGCTGCGTGGGAATTTGTCCCGCCCTGGACGGGACACTGCTGATCATGCCATCTTTCCCCGCCTGAGGTCTACGTATAAGTACCTGGCCACCTTCGTGACGGTGGTACAGTGTGAATGGCTGAGGACAACGATGCGATACAACTGCTCCTGCTCCTTCTCTGCCGTCAGCGATCTTAACTAGTCACCGTACTGATCCTCTTATTCTTCCTCAAGTGTACAACAGGATCCAAGTGTCCCCCTCTTTTGGAAGATTTCTTCGCGTGCAATGGATCATGCCGATGTATGCTTCTCTTTGCACACTTCTCTTGCTTCATTTCGGCCTCGCGTCGTGGTACAGCCGGCTAATATGATCGAAGGTAGTGAATTGGGCCCTGACAGTCACCGCTGGTGTCTTGACGATAGGTCGGTTCGCCATTCGACGCTACAATTCACGGCGATTATACTGGGATGACCTCACTCATCTTCTTGCCTTTGTGGCCCTGGTTGTACACGGTGTATTGCTCTTAGTCCACAAAAAGGTCAATGCCGCGATCGGCCTGGCCCATAAGGAAAAGGCATCGACATCGGTACTGCTGGGCATGTACCAAAGACGGGAACAACTGAGCACCGCCAACGACTGTTTGCTGTATTCGGTGTTTTGGCTCGTCAAGATAGGCTTCTTGCTGTTCTATTATCGTCTATTCAGCACATCGACAACCTTCAGAAAGGCGTGGTGGGTGGTACTAGCTTTCACAATCTTGACCTTCTGGGTCCCAATTGGCGGCGTCATCCACATATGTGGTGAACCGCACACTCTGGCTGAATACGGTGAGTCTGATCGGTAACCGTGTCATGGTCTTCATCATATTTATATGCATTATAGACTCTTGCAATAACGAAAAGGATAGTGCGCGGCGGACCAGATTGTTGTACAGTTGCGCGGTGAATGTGGCAAGTGACCTGGCCAGTATGTTCATTCCACCCCTTCGGTCCACTTGGCCCTTGCTAATTGTAGGTAGTCATGGCACTCCCGCTTTGGATGGTCAAACGGCTAAGAATAACGACGGCTCAAAAACTCGGATTGACGTTGATATTTTCTCTTGCGACCTTGCTTGTTGCCATTGACATCCTTCGCGTTATTGAGGCGCTAGCCCATCACCAAAGTCTTTACAGCGTCCTGGAAATCAACTTCTTCGTCATTGTATCTTGTCTACCAACATATCGCGCCCTACTCAACATCGATCGACAGCGGATCTTGTATCGGCCCTCGAGATTGTCGACGTGGACACACATTGGAAAAGGACCTGTCCCTGGGACCAAGGAGGAGAGTGGAATTGTGTTGACTACAAACGCCATCCATGTCACCAACGGCTACCACATCTCGAATGAGGAACGAGGCTCATATTCAGTTGAGCCGCCAGGGACTACCAGCCGAGATCTCATCCTGCCAGAACCCGTGCATACCACCAGAACGACAGTGTTACCGCCGTACCGTAGCCCCGTTTGACTGCGAAGCTGAGTTTTGAGTATTGAACGACGGCCAATCCTTCGCTTCCTTGACACCCGGGGAGGTGCTTCGTACGGTACTTCCTCCCAGGAAGACATGGATATGCAGCCAAACGCGTTATCCATTCCAGCCTGATCGAGATTAGGGTTGAAAGACTTCACAGGTCCATGCACATGCCTAAATGAACTTGGTAGTCGACGCCACCAATAAACGACTTTTATAGATATTGTATATACATAGTAGCTAGTATAGTGTACATCTCACTGCCCTCACTGCCCTTACTGTCCTCAATGTCCTCGACAACAGTTTAGAGCCCCGGGCAATTGTGCAGCCGAGTCTTCATTTTGGTGGAGTCGATTATCCGAGTCCTTGGTGCATGTGCTTGGACCAGTGAAGTCATCTACCCTTACTATCAATAATATTCAGAGTCAATAGTAAACAGAGACCGGGGGTGAGGATGGAAACACACCCATGGAAAAAGAGACTACTGTACAGTAACTGTCCGAAGCCACAGCTATAATATGACAGTGGCTTGGGCCACAGTATCTCCCTCAATATTTCCTTTGTCCTCCTAGGGCACAAAAAGGTGGGCATCATGATGCCAAGTCCATCAAAACAACAACACAACGAGCAGACCTCATCCGCCACTGGGCAGAATGCGAGTCGGCAAAGCAGGACCATGACGCAGCCATTCAGTCCATTCGCATCCTCGATAGTTTCTGCCGCCGGAAAGCAGAAGATGTGGAGAAGCTGCGCTGCGATGTGTAGGATGTCGGAGATCGCGGGGAGCTCATGTTAGGTGCCAACAACACAAGAATGGATCATCATAACGCCCGACCCAAATCCAGAACCAAAATAATGGTATAGGTGTCTACCTCCCCGTGACGCTCACAACAACAATGGTGGATCCTTCTTTGGTGAGAACAAAAGCTCAGGGCAAGGCATCAATCAGGACTGCACTGACTGCCCCAAATCCCATCAGTCGTAAAGGTTGAGCTTAATGATGACTCCGAACCGACCTCACCCTTCCTGAATTTGGCACCTGCCGAACCCTTGTTCGCCAAGGGAATACCAACTTCACCTTGCAAACGCCTTCCGGTAGCTAGCGTATATAAGGTAAAGGACTAGCAATGAAATGGAAAACGAAGATTCTCATCTTGACATCTTTGAAATAATCGAAACGATATCTACAACGCTGGTCATCTGCAATAACTGTTTACAGCAGGGTAGGGTAAGAATGATGAAATGATGAAAACAACAAATTAATATTGACTTTGAAAACAGCGTGAAAAGTTCATAAGATAGTAAGTTTTACATTTTTGCGTTTCTTGACCGGACAATAATGCCCAGAGTGGCTAGTGCATAACGTCTTAGCCACCTAGTCGAGCCAGCCACCTAAGCGAGCCACCCATTTAGTCAAAACATCAACATCAACATTGTCGTCAACCTCGTCGTCGCCACACATCCACAATGGCCTCAGACGAATCAATTAAGTCAATCCCTGATATTTCCACGCGATATAGCCTTGCTTTAGCTGATTTGAACAATGATCCGTCAGTTTCCCTTCGAGAGATTGCTCGAATCTACGACCTACCTCGATCTACCTTACAAGCTCGTCGGAACGGAAGGCAATCAGCAAAGACCTTTCAGACAGGTCGTCAACGGCTGTCAGTGCATGAGGAGAATGCTCTGATTCGGTGGATTGATACTATAACAGCCTGGGGGTGGCCTCCACGGATTGGACAGCTGGAAACAATGGCAAAGCACCTAATGACGGCCAAAGGTGATCTGGATCCTCTAGGACAGCACTGGTATAAGAATTTTCTACGTCGACATCCAGAATTCAAGACACGGTATAGCCGGAACCTCAATCAGGATCGAAAGGATGCCGGGAACCATGAAACCATCCAAAAATGGTTTGATTTATACAACTCCACACGAATGGAGCATGGTATTTTGGAGTCAGACATATACAACATGGATGAGAAGGGATTTGCAATGGATATCACGGACAGCTCCAAAGTCCTAGTACGACGCACGGAAGCACAAGCTTTCAGTGTTCATGCTGGCAACCAGGACTGGATATCCCTTATTGAGTGTGTGTCGTCCAATGGCACCACTCTTCCTCCCTACTTCATCTTCAAGGGCAAGCAGATCCAGCAAGCGTGGCTGGACCCTATTAAGGATGGCCAGGCTGTCCTACAAGTCAGTGACAACGGCTGGACTACGAATGCAATAGGACTTCAGTGGCTCAAGGCCTTTGATTTACACACTAAAACCCAGACTCAAGGCACCCATCGACTACTAGTACTGGATGGACATGAAAGTCATGTCTCCAGCGACTTTATTCAGTACTGCTGTGATCACAGCATTGTGGCTTTGTGTCTTCCTCCACATTCGACACATTTGCTGCAGCCACTGGATGTCGGAGTCTTTGGGCCATTGAGCAAGGCTTACAAGAAATGTGTCCATCTTCACTCGCGTTATGGAGCTGTCAATGTTAACAAGCTAGACTTCCTCCGCTACTACCAGGAAGCTAGATCGACAGCAATCACGACTCACAACATCCTGAGTGCATGGCGAGGTGCAGGCCTTATTCCGTTCAATCCTTCTGTCATTATCTCGAGACTACCTCGGCCAAAGACTCCACCCTACACATCCTTTACGAATTCCAATGGAGTCCAAGTCGACATTGCTGTCACACCTAGTACAGCAACCCGAATCAATCAGTTTGTGAACGAGATCCTAGCAGGTATGACACCGTCGTTGCATACACATGTCTTAGGTTTAAAAGACACAGCTCTGACAGCTGTGGCAGATAGAACAGTCCTACAGCGGACTAATCAGGAGCTGCTTGACAAGCAGAAGCAACAGCGGAAGAAGCAGTCACGAAAGGGTGTTGGAAATGCCCGAGTCCTTACTGTCGACAAGGGTAGGGCTTTGATACAGGAGGCAGAGGATAGGGTGAAGGAATTGGCTAATAAAACAGCTAGATATCATGCATTAAGGGGCAAAGTTGGGTTTGCGAAGCTTGTTTGGAAGGAAATGCCAATGGATGATTCAGTTTTCATGTAATTAGTCTAGGGTGGAGGTAATATCAATAATTCAAGGTGTTTCGACATGGGTTGATTAAGCGACAGCGAGGTGGCTCGACTGGGTGGCTGGCTCGACTAGGTGGCGATTACGTTATGCAGAAGGCCGGCGCAGGCACCAAATTTTCCAGGAAGTAATAATACCTTAGGCCAAACACATTCGGTCCGTACTTCTGTCTCTACTCTCCATTGATTTCTTCTCCTTCTCTTCACTCCCCAATAATCCCCAGCCCTGAACACCTCTAGCCATCAGCTTTCATCCCGAATCCATCCACAACATGTTCGTCGCAAGCAAGATGACCGGTGCCGTCGCCCGCATGGGTGCCAGGCAATCCGGCCGCTTCATGTCCACGTCGCAGGGTAAGCTCCAATCCCGTTGACTCGCACGCGCCCATGCCATCATTTTCTCATCAAGCTCCATCCAGCTCCCATCCAAAGCTCCATTATCCGCTCCACCCGGCAGCCATCGGTCCGCAACGGCCTGCTCCTCAACAATGCCCGCGCCAACCTCCGCTCGAGCATGGTCCGCAGTGCCATGCAGTCTCGTGGCGTCGTTGCCGAGTCCACGACCGCGGCCATCATCGTCGCCGCCAAGTTGCACGGCGCCGGTGCGGCCACCATCGGTTTGGCCGGTGCCGGTGTCGGTATCGGGTCCGTCTTCGCCGCCTTGATCAACGGTGTCGCTCGCAACCCGTCCCTCCGAGGTAAAGTCGGACCTTCGCTGCGATGACACATACGATCGCGTGCGCGACGATGTGCTGACGAGTGTCGACGTGTGACAGGTCAGCTCTTCACCTACGCCATTCTCGGTTTCGCCTTCGCCGAAGCCACCGGCCTGTTCGCGCTGATGGTTGCCTTCCTGATCCTCTACGCATACTAGACGTGAAAATTCGGTGGCCGGGCATTGCCTCGCAATAAGGCCGGAAGAGAGGGCAAATTTGAACGCGTTGGGGAGATGGTGGGCGGACGATGGAAGCTATAGGGGTCAAAGCGAAATACCGTACAAGGAGCCAGAGTGTTGCAAGCTGATATAGAGATCTACTTCTGTGGTGTATTATGCTACCCCAAGAATACCGTCTGTTTCCGGGCTGAGGGGATCCCACTATATGCCACCCGATAACTTCTCCAGCACAGCTCGCGACCGCTAGTGCCATGAGTTTCACAATATTATGTAAGAACGGTTGACGAAATAACTTGACACGGAGCTTGGCAGTGTGACTGGCCACTTTGTACGTAGGTAGGCTCGGTTAATATACAGTACATAATAGGATTTACTACAGTACATTGAAGATATGGGCCGAGGATCGGTGTCGATCGGTGGCCGCCCAGATTTCAGTATATTCCAACACGGTGCGAGATGCCCGACGCACCTTGCCCCTACAATGTATAGATAAAGTCCGGCCTGTACACGCGTTAGCCGTCGGGATCCACACGGAAGGAAGAGCGGGACCGACCTGGTGTCTCCCATCGATTCGATCTCCTTCTCGCTCTTGCCCACGACCCAGTGGTCGCGCTTGCCGGCCAGCCGCTTGGCGTTCTCCCGTCGTAGGAGCAGGTGCTGGAGCACGCTCCCGCCGAAGAGGGCGAAGACGAGGTAGCCCAGCACCGTGCCGTGGCCCGGCGCGTAGCGGGGACTGTCCTGGGCGCGGTAGATGTTGCTGCTCACGATCCCGTTCAGGTTGCCCCACCCGATGATGATCCCCAGCGCGACGCCGCGCTTGTACACGCCCTCGGTGTTGTTCGAGGCCCACGAGATGGTGTTGGCGATGCACGGGTAGATGCCCAAGGCCCCGAGGAAGGTGCCCGCGTACCGGACCCCGGCGCTCTTGGCGCCCAGGAGCATGGAGAAGCCGACGATGCCGAGAAGGGAGATGAGGATGTTGCAGAGGCCGCGCTGGCGGGTCCGGTCGGCGACGTAACCGACGGTGACGGTCAGGATGGCGGCGGCGGCGTAGGGGGGCACGGAGAGGAGCTGGGCGCGCGTGGCGGTGTAGCCCAGGTTGTGGATGATGGTGGGCAGGAAGAGGGAGAAGGCGTACAGCGGCCCGTCGGCGCCCATGTAGATGATGGCGGAGAGCCAGGTCTTCCAGTCCTTGACGGCGGCCCAGAAATAGGCCAGCTTGAACGCCTCGTGCTCGGCGCTGGACTGCTGGTCCACCTTGAGCCGGCGGATGACGCGGGCCCGGTCGACGTCGGAGAGGAAGGTGGCCTCGTCCGGGAAGTCGTGCACCATCCAGAAGGAGGCGATGCCGATGATCACCGTCACGAGGCCTTCGAGGATGAAGATCCACGCCCAGCCGCCCTTGCCGCCCACGCCGCGCATCAAGCCGATGGCGGTCGCGAGCAGCCCACCGAAGGAGCCGGACACGGCGGCGGCGGAGAAGAAGATGGCCATGCGGATGCCGAACTCGGATCGTTTGTACCAGCAGGACAGGTAGTAACTGATGCCCGGGAAGAGGCCGGCCTCGGCGAGCCCGAGGAACCAGCGCGCCGCCATCAGGCCGCCGAAGTCGTGCGTCAGGCCCATGGTGGTCATGACGATGCCCCAGACGACCATGATGGCGGGGATGAAGACGGAGGGCCGGAGACGCTTCAGGGCGATGTTGGTGGCCGGCTCGAAGATGGAGTAGGAGATGAAGAAGATGGTCAGGGAGGAATTGTACTGGCTGCTCGTGATGTGCAACGACTGCTGCAAGCCGTCCAGCCGGGCGTTGCCGATGTTGGTCCGATCGAGGAAGGCCATGAGATACAGCAGACAGAGCCAGGGGATCAGTTTCAGGTCGAGCTTCAGCAGTAACTTCTTGTCCTGTTCGACGGCGGCCACCACCGAGTCAGCCAGTCTGCGTGCCAGGCTCACGCCGCACGCGGGGGAATCGACGTACGATGGCCGCCCTCTCGGCATCACTCAGGTGCCCATCCGGGTCCGGTGGCAGCTCGTGCCGTCCCAACTCCTCGAAGCCGCCGGGAGCGACGCCGACTCTCTTCTCGTCATCGATCGGGGAGTGGCCGCTGTCGCTGTCGCCGACGCCGACGCCGACGCCGACGTGGTGAGTGGCCTTCATGGCGGGGGAGTCGGCGAGATGTCGAAGTGTAATGGATGGCAAACGCAACGAGGGAAAGAACAGGAGAGAAGCGAACGAGGCGTGAAAAGTGCTAGAGAGTGGGATCAGCCTGCCTTCTTGTACCTAACTGTAAGGTACATGTAACTTATGCAGCCGAGTTAGCACCAGATTAGTAAAGCCCTACCCCGCGTCTGTAGAACCGAGCGCGCATGAAGAAGTCGTGGGTAACCCCGCCGAAAGATCCCGACGATGGTTCCCTGCATCCTCCACATGTACATGTACGGAGATCCGGCATGGACGGTAGCTTACCGTACTTTATGAAGTGAGGAACTCGACAGGACAGGGCAATGTTCCCTCGAGTCACGAGACGTTCGAGAAGGTCCCTCGGGCAGCACTTGGCTCGAAGAGGTTAGTACAGTCCGGTAACGAAGAAGGAAGACCTACTTACCGTAGCCTTATCCTGTTCGGCATCGTGACCCGGCAATTCTAGTTAACGTTACCTGGCCGAAGGAACGGCAAGGTCCAACCAAGTACGTTAAATTGAGTCTAATCGTGTAAGATTACAAGTACCTCGGTGTCGGTGCATAGTAGCTCCGACAACAATAATCTCTTGCCGAGTGTTACCTTACCTACCTTACCTGTACGTACCTTGAGTCATGGTTACCTAAGCGGGGAAATAGATCCTCCGTACTTCGTACTACTGTCAGGGTAATTCAGGACACTACCTTACTACTACTGACCAACGAAGATCAACATTGAAATGGCAGGGCATACTCGTGCCATCCGATCTCCTCGTCTCTTGGCCGTTCACTCTGGCCAATATTCATGCCGTTGAGCCTGCTCATCTATCCCGCTCCCGAGACTTTCGCCGAGCCGCTTGTGGTGCTTGATGCGTCTGATCGCTTGTCGCGAGCCTTGCCTGAAGAGACCAGGCGAGGCTGACGGTCACTGAAGAGACAATAATGGCTGTTGTCTTCAAGCTGCCGGTTGTGCTTCGGTTCTCGGTACGGTGCTGTCGCGATGCTGTCGCGATGCTGTCGCACGCCGTGGAGGACCGCGCGCCGTCAGCCATGGACAGGATGAGTGTGAGCAGACGGCAGTGATAGGGATGTGTCTACAGACCTTGACGGTCGACCGTACGGCTCCGCCATAGATAATCTGACCTTGTGTGCTACTGGTCATACTTGGGACCATCGGATGCCGTATAGCAAGAGGATCTATCTTCACGAAGACTTCAAATCGACACCATACGTGTCGTCAGCTGCATCAATGAGAGCTGGCAGGATGGACTTTACATCCTTGGCTACCTTAGGTTTCTCGTTACGGACGGAGTCCTCCACCATCGGTACTCTTACTATTACCGGATGTGGTCATACGGGTGCCTCAGCTCCAACATGCTAGCACCATCTTCTATTCACATCAAGATTGAGGAGTGAATCTATCGTAGATCCTGCATCCTTTTCCTTGCTTCCTACTTCCTGCTTGCTATCTCATGCTTTCATCTCAGCCTCCTCATCGGTTCATTGCAATCCCAGTTTTCGCGAATCACTACGGCCTTCTTGCTACCATTCGATCATACCTGACATTGTGTCAGCTTCAGCTTCTGAAATTGTTTCTTTCGCACCGTTGTCTCTCGATCTCACACGCAACCTCGTTTAAGACTGAAGAAGTCCTGATCTTTACCTCTAATATGGCTTTCCATGGACCGTTCTCATCGGTGCCTCATATGTGTCACCCGGTCGTGATGCCACAAGGGTTTACCCATCAGTATCTTTACTCCGGAATAAATACCAGTTCGTTTCCCTGTTGGAACCAGCCTCCACCTTGTCAGCATCCGGGCTTGCAGAACCGCATCGAATTTCTGGAGACACAGCTTGCCCGTGTTCAACAGGAGAAAGACTCCATGCACTCTGTAATCAAGTACCTTCTGGCCGACTTAGGATCCTCCACGAGGGCCAAACAGTCGTGCCCAAACTGCAGCATACTCAAGTTCCGTCTCTCGCTGCAAAGTAAGGCCACTTATCGCTGGAAAGGGAAATATCGCGAAGCAGCGACGAGCCTTCATGCCGGAAAGATCCGACTTAGACGTCTACGCAACACTGTGGAAACGGCAACCAGCATAAGCGCTTCTCGTAACTCGAGCTCCAGCGGAGGTGATGCCCTGGTCTGCGGTGAATCACCGGACGATGATTTGCTAGGCGGTACTATACCAATTTCAATCACCGAGCGGTTCCCAGCATCATCTTCGTTCGACTCTGATCCACTATGCGCCGACTCACCGCCCGAGCTAGGGAAGTCAGAGAATGACCAGTTATCAGAGAGCGAGGCCGAGAGTATCGGTTACGCAACGTCCGCAAATCTTTCTCGTCTATCTGTGATCTCCACACGGCAGAGATGTCGTAAGCTCGCAGTGCTTGGAGATATTCTGCCTAGAGATGTAGATCCAAGCGACTTTGTTGTCGACTCGGCCTCGAAAGCCGAACTACCATATGTTCGGTACTTCTCCGGTGCGACCGTACCGACGAGTACATTATCAGATGCTGCGGGAGGGATCAAGGAGCATGTGGTGAACAATGCCACCGACACTAGCCTTACCGATGCGATTGGTGGTCCTATGTCTATTGCAGCCGGGCCGCGCTTTTCGGGGGCCTTGAAGAACGATGATCTACCACTCCCTTCGTCTCCAGGGTCAGCTCGGCGGACCAGTCCCTTCACAACAACAGAAACATCCTCTGAAAGCGGCGACCAGATCCTCTCCGGTCGTATCCGCTGGGCTGCCACGGACGGTATCCAGAGCTGGAAGAGGTGGCTCTACGCGACGGAAGCAGAGCGTGAGAACGCCATTGCAATGAACCGCAGGTTGGCTGGGCGGGAAGATGTCACCTTTCCAGACATATTCCGATACGGCATACGATACAAACCAGAACCTACGGCGCAGAATGTATATCGAACGGTCCTGATTGAAGGTCTACCGGGCACCGTCACTCTCGAGAAAGTACTGAAGGGAGTTTGCGGAGGATCTGTACTGTCAACGAAACTTTGTGACACCTACAGTATCACTGGCTCATGCTCCGCACTCATTACTTTCGTGAGCGAATCAGCCGCTTATCAATACAAGACTTTTGCTGCCGCACACGCTATTTTTATCTCCGGCATAGCGGTAAAGGTTTCCTTGTTGAGCACCCCGACATGGCCGATGAGCATCCCAATGCGGAAGGCTGTTTTTGAACACCAACACAGTCGCTGTCTCGAGGTGACGAATCTCCCACGTCACATAGACCTGTGTGCATTGCAATTAGATCTGCGAATCTGCACAGCGATGGATTGCGACATGATCGAGTACCTCGGGGTGAGAGGCAACGGTATCCTGGATATCCGTTTCTCTTCCATCAACGCCGCTGGGCAAGCTTACGGAGTCTTCACTTCCCGTGCAAAGTATCGGCCGTGCAACGTCCAATTCTCCCCGGATCCGTGTGTCTTACTGGGAGACACTCTGCTTGAGAAAGGCGAGTCCGTCACGTCTGATGAGGTTAGTTACGACGCTGGCACATTTGACGATGAGATGCCGGGAGAGCAGTTTGCAGACGACGAGGGGGTCGTCGAAGACGAGGGGCATGCTGAAGAGGATGATGCGGACAGCCTGAAACGCTTGAGCTCGTCGGAAATCAATCCCTCGCCAGTCTAATCGATTGCTGTTCCATTCTTTCATCGACTGATTTATCATTTACCTTGGTTTCACGCGTCACCTTTTGGTTCTTGCGTCACAGGATCACAAACCCTATTTTCAGAACAATACCTTCTCTGCCTAGCCCACGTCTCATCCCCACATTGCCTCCTCTCACAGCATCAAGTAATCGACCGCACATCTCTAGCGTCATTCTTTACTATGGTCACACGCCCCTATCTCTCTCCTTTGTCGCTTCTGAGCCCTCGTTGATCCAATTTCCTCGATCAGTGAGAGGGGATATGCGCGATTCGTGGCGGCTTGATTTACCTCTGACTTCGGGAGGAAAGTCGAATCTTAATAATGAACCACTGCGGCGTTCACTGTGCTATAGAAATAACACAATAACTTATCATATCGTCGAAGATGCCGTGTGAATGACCGTGTTGAGGACTTACGATGGCCTGGCGACCTCGTGCTGTCAGTAGAAGCTCGCAACAAATTCTACGAATACTTGGCGTCACTATTGCTCAGGATCCTCAGACGAGTACGCGCACAACCTGTAAGCCTTGGTTGTACCACCGTGATAACATAACGATTATATATATTTGTCATGCACATCTGGCTCGAAAAGTAACCACTAAGAACGCCAATCCTCCCCGCAGTAGGCGCTCTGATCCCGTACCCGTACAGACAGATCCCTCACATCCCCGTCCACTTCGCTGGCACTATCCTGGTCCCCACTCCAATCAGAGGAAACTCTGGCGCTTCTTATTATACGCGCGCTGATCCTTGAGCCACTGCCTGTAATCCTTCACGCTCCCGATCTTCTCGCCGTAGTAATCGGGCACCGGGTTCGAGAAAGACTGCGACGAGGGGTCGACCCGGTAGCGTTTGACGCGCTGGTAGAATTCCTTTTCCTTCTACCGTCCCCGACCCAACACGGTCAGTCAAAGCATCCAATCAAAAACCGCAGCTAGGCCGGCCGGAACCCGACTCCGAGAGCTCCCGCAACGAGGGTGTGGGCCGATAACAATGGGATCGCGTTGAGAACTCACCTCAGCAATCTGTCCCTTGAACCTCCTGTTCATGGCGCTGAAGACCGCATTCCCGACGAACGGCCCGGCCAACCAGCCGATGGCGCCGAAACCGGCCGTGGTGAGACCCAGCACGACGAAGGGGTCGAGCCCGAACATCTGCCCGCTCAAAGCGTCCAGGTCCTGCTGGCTGAGGATCGAGACGCCCATCATCGTCGTCCCGATCGAGGACCCGATCGAAGCCGCGAGGTTGTAGCGTCGGCGCACCTTGCGCAGGTGCAGGAAGGTGTTCCAGTCGAGGCGATCGGGCGTGCCGGATGCGGTTGCGGGGTAAGAGGTGGGAGAGGTGGTTACCCTGGTGGGGGTTGTGGTGGTAGTGGTAGAGGTGGGCGTGTGAGAGAGTTGAGAGGCGTGTCGGGAGATTGTTGCTCGTGATGGTGACGGTGGAGATGAGCGACCGGGCGGTCGTTGTTGCAAATCTGGGAGCCTGGGTGATGGGGACGCTTTCGAGTAGTTACATGAGGCGACGAAGAAGGTTGGCTGCAGGCGGGAGCTCAGTATCGCTGAGCGGAGCGGAGGGGACGCGGTCCAGAGGCGTGGTGTCATTGTCGACGAAGTCGTTGTAGTCGTTCTGGTTCTTGTTGCGACGTGCTTTGCAACTTTGATGCACAGCAGGTCTTGAGCGCTAGTACGCTAGTGCGCTAGCGTCTCGAAGTACCTTAAGGTACCACGTCCTCCGTACCATGGCGGATATTGCAGGGCGTATGTTGACTACGGTACTCGAGGGTTCAATTCATATACTCCTGATCATCTTTAAGGAATATCAAAGACCACCTGGCAAAGTATCGGTTCCACAGAGCTGTGTACAACACTACATGCATGTTGTCACAGCCTCAGCAAACGGCGCGGCAACAAATTACCTACATGTTGAATGTCTTGCCGCAGCACCTGTTGCTCAATCTTCTCCAACGGTGGGTGTCATGAAGGAATTATCTGCATATTTTGTACTCGGTCGGTTGACATTGGCCCTCCATGAATCAAATGTAAACCGCTCCCTGTTTGTGTTCTCTTATATCTTCTATGTGTTGGGATTCGAGCCTAGATGCTAGGATTTACGTGAATAATTACTCGCTTCCTCGTACATTGTAATCAAGCAGCAAGCATCCTTCGATCCTGACACTATGTGATTACATGCTCGCCGCCCCGCAGAGCACACACAAGAACATATCCGTTCAAACAGGCGTTCCGTAGCGTACGCAGACATCATTGATAGGATGATTAATTCACTAGAGGGGCACTATAAAGGGAGGAAGTTGTAGTCCGAAGAGCTTGGTGATGCCTCGGTCTTGACGTTTGTGGGAGGACGGTGAAACGGCACATGGGAATAACAGGATGTCGGAAATGTAAAGCTTGTCACCGGCCCTGGATATTTCAGAACAGGGAACAAACTAACTTTCCCGGAGTTCAAAAGTTCTTCGAGTTCTAGCTGGAGATGCAAACCATATTGATCTACGCAAGGCACAGTAGCTGATCAGAAACAGCCAAGCTTGGGAAGGATGCCAAGAAGCCTTTCATCTACCTTAATGAGGCCACAGCGCAGGGCGGTAAGGGTACTCGACTTTACGTGACTCGTCAGACATGCTACTGTACCTAGGTAGCTGTTTCTGTCACATCATAACTCAGTACTAGATAGGCTATCTGGGCCGTCAGGGCCGGGTAAGCCACATGTATCACAGCTAGGAGAGTTACTTCGCTCGCGGGAGCCAGTAGTCACAGCCGGGTAAACTCCACATGCCTTGCACCTCACTGGTAACCTCACCCGAGTCGCCCACTATCACAGACGGGTAAGTTCTTCGCTCTGCCTTGCGCTGACCTGCGCCGACCACAAGTGAGTTTCCTGGTGCCCACAGCCGGGTAAGTGTTGGACTGCGCCATCACAGGCATGTGGCGCGGGACACTTCCTCACAGCTGGATAAGTCTGCTTCACTCGCATGAGCTGGTCATCACGGCCGGGAATACTCACACATCTGCGCACCGCCGATGAATTTATTCGGCTTTGACGGTGCCCACGGACGTATAGACCGCGGACCGCTTCACCACAGGTGGGTAAACCTCGACCTGCTCCATCACGGGCAAGTAAGGCCCTCCCCCTCCCGCCGTCACTTCGCCCATACCCGTCTTCCATCTTCAACGCCGGTCAAATTGGCCCCGCGAACCCACCTGCCTCTTGTTCTCGCCGTCACCACTGAGAATACCTCGCCACCGCGCGTTTCTCAGTCCTCTCTGTCAGGGCCGGGTAGCACTCGATTTCTGGATCAATTCTCGCAGTGCTTGTAGTTGCTGACTTAGACTCTAAGACTGCCGGTACCTTCTATCTTCTAGCTGTGGTAAGAAATCTCTCTAGTGCTCTGTTCTTCTTTTCGTCTCTTCTTCTCGGAGCATTATTCTTCGTGTATTTATGGTATACTAATTCAGCGTCGCTTTAGATTGAAAGGACTAGATGTCATGCGCTCAACACTTTTGGATGTATCACTGCAGGGGTAACTCAATGGCTGAACGAGTAAACATGGCTTGAGGTAGCTCACAATATAAGGGAACCGCATGTCGCTGACATTTCAGGAGAAGCCAAGAACTTTATTCAACTCTGAGTGCGGCATCACAGCCGGGTAAGTTCGGTATTCTAAATACCTGTTGTGCGAAGATCTTACGAGTTAAAATCTAGTTGCTGACTAAGATTCTAAAAATGACACTTCCTCTTCTGGCAAGTTGTGTCTGAGCGCCACACTAGTACTATGCTCCACTTTCTTCATGATTTACTTGATAAGGTACTACTGTAGGTATGAATGTTGTCTTGCTTAACACATTCACTATATTCACTGTTTTTACCCCCGACCATGTCGAGACATAATTTTTTAAGTCTCTCAAGTAACACTCACTTAACGATGTTATCCAAGGTATGGCAATACTGAATCTCCGGAACAAGGTAATTCTCTCGTTATTATGGTCACCACTTTATTGTACTAACATGGAAGCAAGACCCATCCCAGAGAGAGACCTGTGATATTCTATAGCAAAACACACAGTCTCAGTGGAGAACTCCTACGTCGCAAAGGCCTCAGTGAGCGTGATCTGCAACCGGCAATTCAAATTTCATCTCAAGAAAACCCTCGTCTACCTTGTGTCTGGCTGCCAGATCATATACAATCACAACTAAATCCACGAAAGACTGAACAAGCCACTATCCTGTCACGCTCAATACTCTCTGATGGTGATGTGCGCTTCATTGTTAGTGTGGGCGATGGCGCTGCTAGCACGCAACGAATAGTATCGCTCGATGAACTGCTTGATTTTGTTACGCTGCAGCAGTTGCACAACTTTGAGAACACACTATTCACACAGCCGCATGAGGCGGACGAGGATAGGGCGTATCAAAGGCATAAGCGGCGAGGAAAATTTGAGCGGAGCAGACGTGTCGAGCGGAGCGCGGGGTACCATGGCGGGGTGGATGACGCGACTAGCATCCTGCAGGGTCCGCTAGTTCAGCAGGGGGCCGTCAGGCATCTCAGGGGCAGTAGTAGTCGGGATTCAAACCGAAAAGTTGATGAGCAGACGAGCGACACTACGAGCTGTACAACACCGGTCATAGTGGATGATATGCGCAGTATGGGCGTCAACGAAAGCGAACACGCCCAGAACACCACACATCCCCCCAAGCCACAGCGACAAGAGAACTCTTCAACCTTGAGTCAGCGCAAAAACAAGCCCAACAGATCAGCTGGAAAGACTCCTCAATCGAGTGCTGCTCAATCACCATCAGTTTCAATACTGAGTCATTCAAGAGGGAATGACAATAAAAATAAAAGCAATGATGCAGCTTTCTTGCTGCGGCAATTTAAAGATGGTCAAGTTTTTGGTCTGGATCAGCAGCCAAGGCCACTTGTTCGAACTAAGACAAGTGAGTGAACAATGAATCTCTTCTTGGTTCAGTGTGAATTGCAAGAAATCTTTACTCTCGAAGCTGTCGCAGCTAGCGTTAGCACTCATGTATCCATTCTCTCCGCTATTTTGTCAAAAATGAGGAAATGTTAGAGCAATGAAAGTGCAATCGATGTTGAATGTCTGAGATTTGTTGTTTACTTTTCCGAACATCACTTGATTGAGTTGAGTTTCCAAGAATCCTGGATGTGCTCTAATTGGAGTGGTGGTGCATTATTTCAACCTCGATTTACTAACCCTCTACGCCATCCAGCATTGTCAACCCGAAGCCCTCGACCCCAAGACGTCAGTGCATTCACACACTCGCCTACCTCTACCGAGTTTAAATCTAGAGCGCAACCCGCAACCTCGACTGCAGTAACCAAGAAACGGCGCCTTCTGGCTACTGTTACCCTACCTGGACATAGTCAGCACTCATCTCAGCCGAAAAGAGCCAAGCCTGAGCCCGACAACCTGGAAAGTGATGAAGAGTGGTTGTCCGTTCCGCCCGGGCTGTTCCCACCTTCATCTGCAGATGAATCAGAAGTTGGTACCCGGAAGCAATATGGACAGGTGGAGGTGTCAAAGCGCGACAGGCGAGTCCAGCAGATCTTGGCTGATCAGATTGTTCACATCAACGGGCAGCCTGTCCGGCAATACCGCATTAAGTGGCTCGGATATCCGATCGGCCAGACCTCGTGGGAGATCGAGGATGATCTGTACATGGCGGATGTGATGCTGAAGGATTACCGAAGTAACAGGGCGATAAGGAAGGCGAGGGAACGGACCAGTCATGAAAGGCAACCAGTCGTTATTGACCTGACGCAGGAAGATGACTGAGGTTGCCAAGGAAGGGATGTTGAGCCTGCTAGGTGGAGGTCTGCCGGCTTCTTGGATGAGCTTTAGGACTACAGTGAATGTGGGGTGTCAGTCCATTGCTGTGATTATGAGCGCCAACAAGTTTCTGGATAGCATGCACGCAGGTGTTGACCAATATTTTCAGCCTTCACGACTGTTCGTGTACTTAGACGTCAACAACTTTGAGTTAGATGCTCAACTAATAATGTAGCGGCCTTTGTCTTACTCGGATGAGACTTATGTATATCTTTCGCATGCTTCTATCTGCCACGAAAACCCAGCTGAAACGTGACTTGTGCCGCTTCACGCTAGCCTCTGCAACGGTACAACCAAGTGGGTTCACAGGTAGTCCCATCAGTTGTAGACCGACCCTCTTTGCAAATGTCTTTTCCATTGAATGGTTGCCTCGACAGTGCAGGCTACACGGGTTCAATACTCTGGCCAATCACGGTCGACTCGCTCTTTCCACGCCTTGAAACCATCGCGAATATCGCCTATATACCGCTTTCCCTTGTTGTCCAGTCCTGCCTCTTTGAACCTTTTGACAGCCAACTGCGAATCATTGCCCAAACGACAAATAACGTAAACAGGAATTGCCGGATCTTGCCCTGACGGAAACCATACGGTCCCAGCAGTGCTAGGATCCGCAGCGGTAGCCAATGGCAAGGCCTTCCCGGACGTTAGATCCGAGATTGGCAAATTCACGCTCCCGTCTAGGTGGCAGATGTCGAATTGCACTTTCTCTCGTACGTCGACCAGCAGATACTCGCTTGCGGGCCTCTCCGTCAACGCCTTGAGGTGCTCCGCTGAGATACGCTCTTCTTCTCGGAGGAGTTGAAGAGGTTGCGTGACGCCGCAAAATTGGACGTAATCAAGCGAGCCTGACAGAAGAGATTGCAATGTGACCGAAGCGGTCGACGAGCAGGCCATACAGTTCTGACGTCTTGGACGAAGACGTACGTTCCTAAAAGGTGGCGAGCCGTATGCGGAGAAGAGAAGTAATGATGGCGCCTCAGGTTGACTGGGAGGTTGTGGGTAAGTTTGGTCCACATCTGGTGACAGGCACCGGCTGGCCGTAAGTTTTATCGCCGCCAGTGCCTGCAGAACGCCCATAACTCCGACCACTGGGCCTAGGATGCCTCCATCGCCGCAGCTGATAACGCTCTCGGCGGGCGGGGGTTTGGGGAATATGCACCTGTAACATGGGCCTCCGCTTTGGTCTCCAGGTGGTTTTGGAGGGTTGTTTAAAGTCATGAGTTGCCCTTCGGTGCGCAAAGCGGAGGCCGAGACGAGGGGCTTGCCCAAGAGCAGGGCTGCATCCGAGATGAGGTACCGCGATTTAGGATGATCTGTGCAGTCCAGAACGAGATCATACTGAGCGACAATATTTGGGGCGGTTTGTGGAGTCAGATTCTCGTGGTGTAACTTGTAATTCGTATTCGGATTGAACCTGTAGGTCAGACCCTGCGAAATTGAACTCTCATAACCATAAACGTACTCTCTTAAGAACTCCATCGCACTATTAACCTTGGACATGCCCACTTTCCGGGTGTTATGCAATATTTGCCGATGTAGATTGGATGTTTCTACCGTGTCTCCATCGACTAACCCTAATGTCCCGACACCCGCTCCCGCAAGGTATGCTGCGGCTGGACAACCTAAGCCACCAACGCCCACGATTAACATCGATGATTGTTTCAGCCTCAATTGACCTGTATCCTTGGTCAGTCCAAACAGAGCTATAACAGCGACAGTGGGTTCACCTTCGAGGCCAATTTCAGGCGTTATCATCTGCCTCCCATATCTTTGGTATTCCTCTCTGGAGAGAGGCCACCTCCAGCTGCTGCTTGTCGCATCCTGTCCGGACGTGATCTGGCCCGGGCCCAGAGCTTCATAGTCTGGCGGGGTTACAGTGCGCCCGCTTGGTACGGTAGTGGCGTCATCCGCGGGTACATCCTGGCCTTCTACCCTGCGAAGGCGAGTCTTCAGCAGCGTAAGTTCAGCTTCACGATCAAATATCTCTGTCCGTAGGCGATGGATCTCGTCTTCCCTCCTGGCCATGGGATCAGGGCGACTGGTTATCCATGACGAAAGTTTAGACCTGGAGTCTGGACACGGATCATAGTTGTACCGGCCGAGATCTGACAGCTCTATGCCGCCCCCAGATGTGGTGGCCACGCCGTTTTTCCTCTCGCATTAGGTATCCAGCCATACCGGCTGGAAGCCAACAATGACTTCAACGCCCGGTGTCAACGACTTCAACATCGACGAGGACGAAGATGGACCGTCGCGTGATGTCACTCGGGAAGACGAACCTTCGCAAGACGTCTGCAACGAAGATAGCGAGTCTGGGCAGCAGCAGACCCCTCGGACTGATATGGAGATTGAGGTAGACAAAATACCCCAGGAGATGAAGATTCGCGTTCTCAAGCGGTACACCAATCTATCGCACAACGACATTTTTAGACGTACGGGCACAGCGCCGCGAACAGGTCGACGGATGCTCAGCATCCCGCCCCCTCGGAAACCGGGTCCAGGTCGGACCGGTAGACCTCGCAGACTCGGTCAGGATCTCGTCCAGAAGATGATCGGGGAAATCAGTGATCCCAATGGTGAACGGACCGTCGATTGGCAGAAGCTCGGCGAAGAGTACGGTCACGACGTCCATAAGCACACGATCCGTCGTGCGATGGAAAAGGCCGGATATAAAAAGTGTCTAGGATGCCAGAAAGGATATCTGACAGCCGAGAACCGTGCACAACGCCTTCAATTTGCGAAGGATTACCTATTGCGCCCAAGATGGCAGTGGGAGGAGGTGAGATATGGCTAGGGTTTCGGAGGTGTGGTATCAGTGGTTAAGGATATTGCAGGTTCTTTATTGCGATGAGATGCACTTCACCTACAACAAGCGCAAGCGGGGAGTTACAGAATGGTCGATCTGCGAGGACAAGGAGCGACATTGCCTTGACTGCAAACAGCAGAAACACAGGAGCGGGAAAGCAGAGTTTCACGTATGGAGTTGTATATCCTGGAACTATAAAGGTCCACTGGTCTTCTACGAAAGACCTCAAGGGGAAGGCGGGTTTTCAGAGGAGTTCTATCGGGATGGCATTCTGAGAATGCATGTCGAGCCACGGCACCGAGTCTTCCGTGCGAACGGCAAAGGCTTCGTCTTGCTAGAGGAGAACGACGGTCTGCACCGCACTCGAACTCCCGGAGATCCGACGTGGAGGTATAAGGACGAGATCGGCTTGCATTACTACACCAACCCTCCCAATTCTTTTGATTTCAACCCCAATGTGGCTATCTGGCGTTTAGTGAAGGAGCGGACGAAGTTACCCAAGGAGGCGACGAAGGTGGAGTTGCAGTGGGAGCTTCAGGTCGAGTGGGATAAGATCACGATTGAGGAGATCAACAAGGAGATCTCCAGTCTGCAGGGCCGCATGGACAAGTGCGTAGAGCGTGGTGGATTGCAAACTTATACCTAGAAAATATGCATGATTGCTGCGCACATTACATGACGTCTCGTCCCGCAGTGGAAGTCCTACGTTTTCGGTATGGCCACGATTTCTTCACCACAGCCTTTGCCCCTCCATCCCACTGCGCTAAGCATATGTAATGCTACCTTACCTACCCGCCAAAGTCTGCAGATCAACAAGCCTCTCGTAACTGTCACATCGGTCAACGGACATGGTAAACTCGCTGCTACAACACAATAATAATAATGATGGTGCAACACTAATCGTCCTGCAGGCACCAATCCAGAGAAAGCGGCCTGCGCCGGGCATCCCCATAGGCAAGACGAAACTTGGCGCCTTCGCAAACCGACGAGTCCCATCCAGAGACACTGTGAATGACAAGACCTTTAAAACCACGAAAAAAGACAAGCGCACAATCAAACACTCCTCTTTTGTCACAAGAATCGAAAAGGCCAACTCAAAAGCCACGAAGCGCAGGCGGCCGTCAAAGAAGCTCGTCGCCGATCTCGAATCCCTCGCCAACGCCTTGCCGGACGATGTGGATGGAGATGCGGGAGGTGTGGTCGAGTCGGGCAATGCGAAGATCCGGCACCGGAGTTTAAAGTCAAGGCCCGGAGCGATGAAGCGGAAGGAGAAGCTGGAAACGATGGAGAAAGAGCGTTTTGGGAAGAACATGGCGCAGATGGTCACGGGGGCGGCTACGGCTCCTACACAGAGTGCTGAAGGGTCAACGGCGGAAGCTGCCAACGGCAGTGGTGCGTCGTCGACCAGGTGGGCGGCGCTCCGGGGCTTCATCCAACAGACTATGGAGCAGAAACCAGAATTCAGAGCTGCATAGGAATCACCGCGTTACATAGCGGGAGGATACTTTTCCTCGGAGCCGTTCGAATCGAGAACATGTAAGATCTGTGTCTGCACCAGGCCTTCGGAGTAAGAGGAGGAGGGGCCGGCCCGAGGGCGGATAGATTGAGACGGGCAAGGGATGGATGGAGTCGGTATTTGGGACTCGTTGGAGCGCAACCTATGCGGTCATGGTGTCAAAAGAGGTGCGAGGGGACGACAGCCAAGGTGGACCGGCGCAGATAGAACAGGGAGAAGTGATACGGACAGAACTACTTCTCTCCGACGATGTTGCCCTGCTTTAGACTTGAAGTTCGGCGTAGGTGCCTCTGTCTTAGCAGGCGCTGATCATCATAACGCAATCTCAACCACTGTCAGCAACTCGACTCATATTTGTACAACTACGAATCATAACTTACCTACCTTCGTATAACTCAGAAGCGGATGGGGATTATGACTTACCTAGGTAGGTACCTGTAACTTAAGGTTATTTCTATTACTAACTTACAGACTGCCTAAGCCAGTAATTGCCTAGCGCCGGAACATTGTTGGAACGGAGCGTCAGGCCGATCCCAGACTTCTGGGACGCTTCAATTGGTGCTCGCGTGTGCATTCCCGGCACGTGGGGGGTTTCTTTACCTATTCAACAGCTCGTAACGGCCATCCAACCGCCGGTCCTGCAGCTCAACCTGTTTGGAAGAAACCACAACCACAACCACAACCACAACCTACCTTACCTTACAAGCTCTTCTCATTTCAACCCAAGAACGGAATATTATTCACCATTGTCATTCCCTTCTTTCAGTGTGCTTCCCTTTGCCAAGCTTGTAAGTAAGCAGGTGCAAGTCAAGCTCTAAAGGCGCGCACCTGCCGTTACGATCAACCACAGGGTCGCTCTTGATGCTGGCGAGACCCAACCACTCCGCTAGCGTTGCTACGAGGCGACTATCTCAGCTCACAAGAACCTTGCGCCCGAGTGCAAATCCGGATTCCATCACTCCGGAGCCCTGCACTGATACGCAGAAACAAAAGACAGCGATGCTGGGACCGTACGAGAGACGGCACAAGGTGACGGTGGTGGGGTCGGGGAACTGGTATGATTTTCCATTATACCATTATATATTATTTCTCCTTTTTAGACTAATTCTGGTTGATTGTGAAGGGGATCTGCTATAGCCAAGATGGTAGCGGAGAACACCAAGGCTCATCCTGAGCTTTTCGAGCCCGACATCCAGATGTGGGTGTACGAAGAGAACGTGACGATCCCAGAGACGTCGAAACACTACGATTCCAAGTCGGAGCTGTCGAGAAAACCTCAAAAGCTGACGTCCTTGATCAACCGACTACACGAAAATGTCAAGTACCTCCCCGACATCGCCTTGCCACACAATTTGTACGCCAACCCCTCGCTATCAGAGTCGGTCAAGGATTCGACCATATTGGTATTCAATCTGCCCCATCAGTTCATCGGAGGGATCTGTGATCAGCTGAAAGGACACATCTTGCCGTACGCGCGAGGGATATCATGCATCAAGGGTGTCAACGTGTCCCGGGACGGTGTGAGCTTGTTCTCCGAAACGATAGGTGCTCAATTAGGAATCTACTGTGGAGCCCTCTCCGGCGCCAACATCGCGACCGAGGTGGCTCAGGAGAAGTTCTCGGAGACGACTGTCGCTTACGACGCTCCACCCATCGACTCTCGCAACCCGACCCCTAAAAGCGCGACTCCTGAGCCTGCCCACCTCGATCTGAAGCAGCTGACCCACAACGACTCCTCCGGTTCGACCTCGAAAGTGAAGCTACATGCTCTTCCGCCCGAATTTCCACCTCTGGACCACTCAAACCTAAAAGCCCTCTTCCATCGCCCTTACTTCCACGTCCGTGTGATCTCCGACGTCGCTGGTGTTTCGCTCGGAGGGGCACTAAAGAACATTGTCGCCATTGCGGCGGGCTTCGTCGACGGTCTCGGCTGGGGAGATAACGCGAAGGCGGCTGTGATGCGCAGGGGTTTACTGGAAATGGTGAAGTTTGGAAGAGAGTTCTTCTCCGGTTCCGTCCATGCGGCCACCTTCACGGAAGAGAGCTGTGGGGTCGCCGATCTCATCACGAGCTGTTCCGGAGGGCGCAACCACCGTTGCGCCAAGTTGAGTGTACAGAGAGGCCTCGGGATTGAAGAGGTCGAAGCGAAGGAATTGAACGGACAGAAATTGCAGGGGCCGTTGACGGCCAAAGAGGTTAATAGCTTTCTGAAGGCGAAGGGATTGGAAGACGAATTCCCGCTCTTCACCTCGGTGTATCGTGAGTGTTTGCTGTTTTCATGTTTGGCGGTATCGCTAACGTTTGGCCTGCAAAGGTATTTTACAAGGAGAAGTGAAGGTCCAGGATCTCCCAGATCTCATCGAATAACGAAACTTGCATTACACTCCATATCTCTTTGCCCCTGGCTCGGTGGGAGTAGTTGGAGTGACATACGCTACGACTGGGAGGATGGACGCCACCGGTGAAGTTGAGCACCAAAGTCGCCTTCGAATCAGAAATGTGCGAGGCACTTTTCACAAGTAAGGAACGGGCGATTGCTTTCGAATACACAAAGGTGGCTCATACGAGAGCGTTGCCCGGCGGGATACACATTGAGCGTAATATCCAATGTCAGCCCCTGAATAATTCCTCTGGAGAAGACTTAAAGCGCTCAGAGTGTGCGGCCGCGATTCTCCATGTCCGTAGCTAGCTTCCGAATCGTTTTGATGAGCTAATTGCCGTCTGCGCGAGCAGCTGAAGGCGCGAAACCTCATGCTGTGGTAGTATGCTAAATGCCGAATACAGCGAGTACGTTTCAACCTTAGCCACTCCTGGACTGGTGTAAGGCGTTACTCAGGGTGATCATCCTCTCCTGCTGTTGGTGGCATTGACGACGGTCGGCTTTATCTTGTAGCGCCCTGGTATCGATTCTATCATGCGTCTTGCATCCATTTTTCAGAGATAGAGCCAGCGCAGAGGCATTGGATTGACGCTTGGTCATGTGAGCTCTGTTGGTATCAGAAATAACCTGGGACGGGAGGGCTGCGGGGAAAATCCCAACGGACAGACGTGGGGAAGGGGCTATGCTCGACGCGTTTGGAGTAGAAGTACTATGGCGGTTGGCCACATTGTCGCACACTTCCAAGCCACTTCTCACCCAAGCACAGAAGCCATAAGATTAGCCGCCTGGTGATTCAGTCTGGCGGCCTCCTGAGTCAGCCGAGCAGCTTCTTGCATCAGTCTCGCTGCTTCCTGAGCCGCAAAGACGTTTGTATGTAGGACTGGAGGCGGTCTAGACGAGGTCTTAGAAGGCATTACTGCGATGCTTGGAGAGTGGAAGATCTGGTCATCAGGCATATCGGTTGCGGCAGTATAGTTGTACTGTACATCTTCGGTCAAGGTCGTAACGGGAACGGGCTCCGGTCGTTGTCGTGGCACGTTTCCGTTACGGGTACGCTTGTTGGAAGATGATTGTGGGGCTGGTGCTGGTGCCGGTGCGGATGCCGAAGCCGACGCTGTGACTTCATTGGACTGGGCACCCTTTTGCCGACAATTGCGTCTGTTGTGACCGGCTTGATGACAGATCCTACAATGTTGCTCCTGCGTCCTTGGCGTTTGCTCATCCGAATCGGAAGTAGGAAGGTTTTCTCCGTCCGCGTCGCTCTGCATCGACGCGTCAATAGCCTCCAACGACGGAACAGATCCTGTACGCTGTTGTGACTGCCGCTGCAGACAGTTGCGTTTGTTGTGTCCCTCCTGACCGCAACGCCCACACTTGTTTCGCATCTGTTTTTTCTGTCTTCGCAGTAGATAGGCCTTCACCTTTTGCGCTTGCCGTAACATGATGTCTGACCCGTATGCCCCGGCAACAGTATCTATGATATCCTTCGTGGAAGTTTCGCTGGTAATCTCCATTAGGTTTGGTACAGCTTGGACGAGGAACTTCATCTTTCCGGCCTCTGGTCGTGCTATGCGCACAGGTTGACTCAGACCCTGTGGGATGTGGTTGCAGTGATCACCGTCGAGGGTCGTAACCTTGGCGGTGCCGGTTTTGTCACTGAAGTTGCACCGAATCCGGAAGGGACAGTCAGGCCCGCTGCGGCAACCGACACGGACACGCTTGCTGTCACTGTCCAGAATCTTGGGTTGGAAGCGCTCCTCGATGGCCCATGCCTGCAGAGCTGTCTTGAATACGGCAAGAGACATAAAGACCTGGCCAGCTGCAATGGGCGGCATGATGGCAAGGTGCGAAATGCCAGAGACAACGACCGCGTTCAATTTGCATCAGAATTGATTGTCTATTCACCTTGTTCAGATCTCACGTGGCATCATAAGCGTGACGCTTCGATACCATACCTGAGTCTGCGGTCGTATTGGATGTGGCACTTGAAGCGCCAGACGTTCATAGGGCTGAAGAAGTGAGGTTGTCACTACAGCTTCGGTCCGTCTTTGACCCGCTCTTACCTTCTTCCTGTAAGTGGTTAGTACCATTTCACTCCGTTACCTTAGGTACCTTTTGGCTGGGCAGGGAATGTTTTCGTGATGAGCTCGGTCTGCAACTTCCTTTAGAAGCTGTTACTGATATGGCAGGGTCGAATTCCTTTGTAAATAATCAACACTCTCGTCTCTCCTCTCCTTTACATCTTCCTTCATCATCCTTTGCTTCTGCTTCTTGCATCCTCTATCCACAATCCAAAGGTACACACACTCATTAAATAACTTGACATCGCCCTAAATCCTCTAGTCAACCATACACGTTTCTCTCTATACCTTTCTATAACCCTACAACAGAATTTTCATGATGTCTTCTCAAAGCGTCCCGTCTTCTCAGGAAGTTTACTTGCTGCAGCTTAAAGACAATGGAGCACCAGACGTGCCTGGTCAATACATCTACCTCCCTCCGCCATCCCGTCCTTCCTACGTGGTACGCTTTGCTATTGAGGGCACCAGTTCCATATGTCGTGAAGGCAGTCTTTGGGTTAATATCCCCGCCGCCGGGGAGCGTTTCGTTAGGGACCGGTTCCGGGAGTTTACGTGAGTTTCAGCAAGATGAATAATCGATTATCACAGAAAGGTGCTCATCGACAGACAGGTTGAAGCCTGATTTTAATAGTACAATCGAGATCGACATTCCGGTTCTGATGGCTGGCGCTTTCGCCTTCTACACAACCTACACCCCTTTGCCAAAGCTGTCCGATATCTCGGGGACCACATCGGCACCGACGCGGACAGCGACCTACTACATAGATGTCTGCCCCAAGCTGACACTTAATTCCGAGCCTCTGCCGCTTGATGCGCTTTCTATTTTCTCGGTTATATCCAAGTTCATGGGCGAGTATCCGACGGAGTGGGACAAGCACCTCCGAGGAATAGGACAGAGAGGCTACAACATGGTGCACTTCACGCCGTTGATGGAGCGCGGGCATTCCAACTCGCCATACAGCATCTACGACCAGCTGCAATTCGATCCTGCGTGCTTTCCGAAAGGCGAGGCCGATGTTGCTGAGCTGGTCAAAGTGATGGAGCGTGACCATGGTCTTCTGGGTCTCACGGATGTGGTCTGGAACCATACAGCTGACAATAGCGCGTGGCTACAAGAACATCCGGAAGCAGGCTACAGCCCTGAAACTGCACCGTGGCTCGAATCGGCATTGGAACTCGACGATGCACTTTTAAAGTTCGGCAATGACCTTGGCCCACTTGGCTTCCCGACCGAGTTGAAAAACGTCGGGGATCTGCTGAAAATCATGGACGGCATCAAGAAACATGTTATCAGCGGCATACGGCTGTGGGAGTTCTATGTTCTGGATGCTGTGCGCGACGCAACGGCGGCAACGGAAGCTTGGGTTGCCGGCAGGGTTGCGTTCCCGGACGGTGGATTTGACGCCGGTGGAATGGAGCGCGTCAACGATTGGCCCCTGAAGCGACAATCCGAGTTCCTCCTTCAGAGAGAGTTTGTGGGTGTTCATGGGCTTGGGGCACGATTTCACCGTGCGATAGACCCTGAGGTTGGGGCTGGCCTTCTTACCGCTATATTTGGCCGATTCGATGGGGAGGACCAGGGTGCACCGGATCAGGCTGCAGCGTACAACACCATAACCAAAGTGTTGGACGAACTCAACCTATCATTTTATCGTGAATATGACACTGACATCGCGGAGATCCTTGAGCAAATTTTCAACCGCGTCAAATACCTTAGGCTAGACGATCACGGACCGAAATGCGGTCTCATTGATTCTAAAAGCCCGCTCATCGAATCCTACTTCACTAGGTTGCCCATTAATGCAACTACAAAGAAACAGGCTTCGAAGAGTTTGGCGCTTGTCAATAACGGCTGGGTCTGGAACGCAGACGCCATGCGGGATAATGCCGGTCCAGACTCGAGAGCATACCTGCGAAGAGAAGTGATCGTCTGGGGTGACTGTGTCAAGCTACGGTACGGCAAATCGCCGGCAGACAATCCGTTTCTGTGGGAGTATATGGCGACGTATACCCGGTTGATGGCCAAGTATTTTGCCGGGTTTCGAATTGACAATTGCCATTCGACACCTCTGGAAGTTGCCGAATACTTGCTGGACGAGGCCCGAAAGGTCCGACCGAACCTGGCCGTCTTCGCAGAGCTGTTCACCGGCTCTGAAGAGATGGACTTTGTCTTCGTCGAAAGACTTGGTCTCAGTGCTCTCATCCGTGAGGCCATGCAAGCATGGGGAACCGGTGAGCTTAGCAGGTTGGTACATCGCCATGGTGGCCGACCGATAGGTAGCTTCGAGATCGATGAGGTGTTTGGCGACGAGAAACAGCAATGGTCAGCGGGCCAACTCATGAACGGCAACACCGCACTCAAGCCGGAGGCAATTCGACGCATCAAACGAAGTCCCGTACACGCCCTGTTCATGGACTGCACTCATGACAACGAGGTACCGGCGCAAAAGCGCGATCCCCGAGACACTCTTCCGAATGCTGCACTCGTCAATATGTGTGCATCTGCTACTGGTAGTGTGATGGGGTATGATGAGGTCTACCCTAAGCTCGTTGACCTTGTTCATGAAAAGCGACTCTACACCTCCACATTCTCAGAGCAAAACGTCAAGATCGGAGCCGGCGAAGGAGGCATTGGCGGCATCAAGAAACTGTTGAACCAGATACACACGACGATGGGCAAGGACGACTACGATGAGACTCACATTCACCACGAAGGTGAGTATGTAACGGTTCATAGGGTTCATCGCAGGTCGCGGAAAGGCTTCTTCCTTATCGCTCACACTGCATTTCCCGGTTATGGTATCGGCAATGGTGGGCTTAGTCCTGTCCATCTCACTGGAACCAAAGCTAAGATGCTCGGGAGCTGGAAATTGGAAGTCGATGCCAGTGACGCGGCTAAGGCTGCTGCACTTAACGACGAGGAGTATCTGAAGGGTCTTCCAAGCCGTCTGGTGGAGCTGACGGGCGTTAAACTGGATATCAAAGCAAACGAGACTATGATTGCGGTTCCCAGCGACTTTCCCCCAGGCAGCATTGCTTTGTTTGAAACATGGACCCCAGCCATGGAGCATTCGGAGGGGCTGGATACATTTGTCACAACTGGTGCGAAAGAGTCTTTCAGCAATCTAGATCTCGTCGATCTCAACACTCTTTTATATCGTTGTGAACCCGAGGAGAGGGATTTAAGCAACGACGAGGACGGCGTCTATAACATCCCTGGTCATGGCCCTCTCGTATACGCCGGACTTCAAGGCTGGTGGAGCGTTCTCAAAGATATTATCCAGGACAACAACCTCGGGCACCCGCTATGTAACCACCTCCGAGATGGGCAATGGGCCTTGGACTACATCACGGGTCGGTTGGAGCGCATATCTAAGCGCGAAGGATCTCAGCGTCTACACGAACCAGCGGTGTGGCTCAGAAAGCGGTTTTATGCCATAAGAAAGCTTCCGAATTTCCTGTTGCCGAGATACTTTGCCTTGGTCGTTCGAACCGCCTACAAAGCTGCATGGGACCGAGGCATCGAGCTGATGGACGGCAACGTTCGGAACGGGCAAGGCTTTCTGCATAGCTTGGCCATGGTCAGCGCTCAGATGACCGGCTATATGGATTCCGCTTCTCTGTGGCCCGTCAAAGCTGCTCCGAGTATGGCAGCTGGTCTTCCCCACTTTACATCCAGTTGGGCACGGTGCTGGGGCCGAGACATTTTCATCTCCTTGAGAGGGTTGTTCTTGGGTACTGGTAGGTATGCCGATGCAAAAGAGCATATCCTTGCATTCGCAAGTGTGCTAAAGCATGGGATGATTCCCAATCTGTTGAACGGTGGGAAGTTACCACGGTACAATTCAAGGGACTCAATCTGGTTCTTCCTGCAAAACATTCAGGATTACACCAAGATAGTGCCGAACGGTATGGATCTGCTTCAGGACACGGTGTCGAGGCGCTTCTTGCCATACGATGATACTTGGTTTCCGCACGACGACGCCCGGGCGTACTCGACAAGTACAACCATCGAAGACATTATCCAAGAGGCTTTGCAGCGACATGCAACTGGTCTGTCTTTCGTAGAGGCCAATGCCGGTCCAGAACTGGACAGCCAAATGAAGCCAGAGGGTTTCCAGATCGATGTAAAGGTCGACTGGGACACCGGGCTCATCTTTGGCGGCAATCAGTTCAACTGCGGCACTTGGATGGATAAAATGGGCGAGAGCGAAAAAGCTGGGAGTAAAGGTATTCCCGGTACTCCGCGAGACGGTGCTGCCATTGAGATTACCGGCCTAGCTTACAGCACGCTGGTCTGGGTTGCTAGCCTGCACAAGCAAGGTAGCTACCAATACTCAGGCGTTAAAATGAGCAGCGGAGAGGACATCACATTCTCAGAATGGGCCTCGCGGATCGAGGAGAACTTCGAGCGATGTTATTACGTACCCACAAACCCCAAGGACGACAGTCAATACGATGTGAACAGCGCCGTGGTGAACCGGCGAGGCATCTACAAGGATCTCTACAGATCCGGCAAAGAGTACGAAGATTACCAACTGCGCCCCAACTTCCCCATCGCGATGACCGTCGCGCCCCAACTCTTCACACCCTCGAAGGCATTCGGCGCCCTCACCATCGCAGACTCCGTCCTCCGCGGTCCCACCGGGATGGCCACGCTCGACCCCAGCGACCTGAAATACCGACCCTATTACAACAATGCCGAAGACTCGACTGACTTCACGACGTCCAAAGGCCGCAACTACCACCAAGGCCCCGAGTGGCTCTGGCCGACAGGCTTCTTCCTGCGCGCTCTGCTCAAGTTCGATCTGATGAGACGGCAGACGACCGAAGAGCGCACGGAAGCCTTCCAGCAAGTCACGAGGAGACTGGCTGGGTGCAAGAAGGCGATTGCCGAGAGCCCCTGGGCGGGCCTGGCGGAGTTGACGAACAAGAATGGGGAGTATTGTGCTGATTCTGTAAGCCCCACACTTTGAACCATCGTCTTAGTCATGATGCTGATATCTTGTCACCTAGTCTCCCACCCAAGCCTGGTCGGCCGGCTGCCTGATCGATCTGTTCCACGATGCCAGCGAATTATCTATAGACTAGAGGTCGAGGGCGAAAGACAGGAGCCAACGCGCCGGGAGCCTGCTTGGCATGTTTCACTTCCTTTGCTTGCTCCAGACGCCAGCAGCAGTCTTGTGCAAAGCGCATCACAGTAGAGCATAGACTAGAATAGAATCGAATAGACTCAACCAGCAGAACGAAGCCCTTGCCAACTAGAAACGCTAAATATACATACTCTATACGTTCAATCTCGTCAAATCGCAGGGCCCCATATCCTCCTCTCCCCGAACCGTCTGCTGGCGCTTCCGGTCCCCCTAAGCCTGTAAACCTCCTAAGCCTTTCCACCGCCGTCACGGTCCACTTCCTCTGACGTGACGGCCCCATAGAAGTTGCCCAGCTGAACGACTGCTTACTCCGGGATATCGCCGAGCGGCAAGCCACTTTCAGCGGCCGTTAGTGCCGTATGCGCGTCAAAGGGCAAAAGGAAAGGCGAGAAAAGGAAAAAGAAAGCGACAGAACACCGGCAGGCCAGTGAGATGGGACGGAATTCTTGAAACAGGCCTAGCCGCCGCCGTCCGTTCTCCGGGATACTCGAGCGTTCAATTCGGTTTTCTTTATTTAGCATAGACGGTCGCATTATGAGGTAAGGTAGATTCGTAAGATATGCTTGGATCACAGTGGATGTGCGAATACCTATTTAGGTGGGAGGGATATACAGGGGTGACTGCCGAGCTGGTGGGGAAGTGCAGGGGAGGGCTGGAACCGAGAAGGCTGAACGAATACACGGTAAGGAAAGGTAAGGTACGGTCAGGAAGAGGCGGGTGAGGGTTGGAGGGTACCGTAGGTATGGAATGCGGTTTTTGGTTCAGATTGATTTGATTCGGTTCCCCGGTGAGGGGTGCGTAGGACGATTATCGTGGGAGGAGCGTGGGATGGTGGGATGGGAATGGCTCTGCGCTTTTGGCCCCTTCTTGGCACCTGCCTTACGGCACTACGGATGGTACATGTTGTGCAATGTGAAGTGTTGTTTTTGCATGCAGGCAATGAATGCGGAAAGAACGTATTGGTATGATGGTAGAGGGAGAGAGACAACTGGAAGCCGATATGTAATTGGTTGGTGGTGATGAGTAATGTACATCTGCCATCCGGCTATGACGGGGGCTAGAAAAGGGGTCGGGGGTGGTGGTGGGTGTGGTATCAAGTAAAGCGGTGAGGGACGTGACTTGATCGTCGAGATCCAAGGTACGGTAAGTCCGAATTCTGGTATATGCGGTCTCAACGTCGGGTCGCATCGAATGTCACGAGGAGACGTGTCGAAGGCCGTGCCCAAGGTACAAGGGGCTCTTGTACAGGTACTTGCTGCGGCTCAATTGTCGAGTGGTCGAAGATCAAAGAAAGGCAAGCCGACCTTAGGTTCAACAGGTAATGGGGCAGTTTAGCTACTCTCCGACCCGGATCGACCCGGGGGCACAACCACGCGACAGCATGGGTTCGTGCAATGTCGAAGCATTACCGCCTTCCAATGAAAGTGATTGCCCCGTTGGGCCGTGATTCGTGAAAGACAAGCGGCGTCACTTGCTTGCCTAATCGAGTCCAGGGTAGTCGCGTCGAGTCTGAAGGGCCGTGTCATCGTACTGGTACAATGGGTAGGGTGCGAGAAAGATGATTGCTTTTCCCGAGCGTGACGATTTCGACTTGGGCTGCCATGAAAGAGGGTTGTTAATGGAGTTGCTCTTGAAGGGTCTTTATCCAGGACGACGCCGAGCGTATGCTATGTGTGTGCGAGCTAAGACCTCGTGGTGGGCGGTGAGCGTTATGGGAATAAACTCCGAACAAGTGACGAGTGGAACTCTTCCTGCTCGAATCTGAAGGCTCCTCTGGTCTTCTTGGAGAGAACAAGGCGCGGGAGTTATAGAACGAATGGTAGAGCCGACGGCATCGGGTGGAGATACGTCGGAGACGACCACCCCCCTTGCGCCCGGAGTATGGCAGATTCCATCATATGTAGGCGATCTTGAAGCGCTTCCTCGGTATCTAGGGAAGCTCGTCAGCAAAAATGCTCCGGCAAGCTCAGCAGATCAACGCAGAGCACGGCAAGTGATGAATAGGTCTCTCGCACTCGGTCGGTGGCTCGCACGCTAGAGTACGAGAAGTGTCAAGCCTTCCAACCCACTTGCCTTGGGCACCGAGTGACGCCGTCCGGATCCGTCAAGCTGCATACGCCAGATCCGCCGTGGAACGCCATTGGCAAGGCGACTACCAACCAGGCGGCTGTTCACCCAGGCACAAGTCATTAGTACTTCTGCAGCAGTACTAAGTACCACATGTCCTTCGGCACCTTTTCCTTGGTCGTCAGGCGTTACCGGATACTGCTCTGATAGGTTCAAAGTGGAATCCAAGGGGAGAAGTGAGTTCTCACAACCGACCCTCACCGCCTCTACGATCATACATCGTGAACTTCGAGGTATAAAATGTCCGACCGCCTCACAGAATATTTTTGGTTGTTTGCGTGAAGTTTCGAATATATCCGCCTACTGAATTTAATTGGTAGGAGACATATAAAGCCTACCATCCACCACACTGAGCCTCCCCTACCCCCGTCCGAATGCTCCCACTCGCGAACTACATCCGGTTAGACAACAGGGTTGCGCCGGTTCGCCATCGCTTTCCCTTCTGGAAGGATCATTTGTGTTGAAATGGACGATCAAACCCGAAGTCGGTCTGATACAGACTGCCCATTTGAAAGTTATGATGATACGGTAACTGGCATCCAGGAAACCGCTCAAGCCCTAAGTCGCTCGCTAATCATGGAAGAGCAATTAGGGCCATGAGCGTATTGAAAAAGACTCTGCTGCTCCAGTACCAACTCCAGCGAACATGCAAAACCTAGGTAAAGCGTTCGGTCCGAATGTGATCCGCGAGTCTGCTAACAGGTGTTAGCTTCCTCTACTGTTGAAGCGTTGATGGTGACAGATGAGGGATCGTGGATCGATATTGGGTGTAAGTGTGTCCCGAACCCCAGCATAAGGGGTGTGGTCAAAAAGGATGACCGACACCAAGCACTTGTAGCCGGATCTTTCTTCGATTCCTCTGCCGCCATGTCCAGTTCGGATGAGGTCGTAGTGCATAGAGATTGTTCAGCGGAAACCAAGCAGGGAATACGCGAAAGCACTTCCTGCGAAAGCGGGGTTCACAAGAGGAGTGACGACAACGGAAAGGAGAACGAGATTCCATCTACGCCGGGGAAAGGATGCTCGAGTACTGATTGTCGATGCGAAACGTGCCGCAACAGTGCTACCGCATCAGGACGCGACTTTAGCCAGGAAGAATGCCATAGGGAGGCTGCAGAGAAACCTGCCCGGCTCTGTCAGAACAGAGCTGTGCCGCCCAATCTCAAATCTCTTCAAGAACCTCTTCGACGCTATTTGGGATCGTCAATCTCCGAGAATCCGTGGTTACCCAAGGGCCTCCTGCAGGATCCATCTGTCGTCCCGAACTGGATCATCAACGTAGCTGAACAGGAGCCCTAGCGACTGGCCATCTCGGCCTCGTCTTTCTTTGATGTTTTCCTTCGTAATCAGCTTGTAGCGGTTGACGAACACACTCACCGGCTCAGTTTGACGATTTTTTGGCTCTTGGAGCACTGCGGCACTCGCTCAACAACCTCCTCTGGAATGCACCACACTCACTAAGAACCGATTTTTGCCTCTTCCTTCTCGCTGCAATCTTCAATACTGGGTTAGACTCTCAGCTGCGGCTTACGTTTCGCCAGTCCCTTCCGCTCACCATGTGGCATCGTCTCTCACGAAGCTCGCCCGTAGCAATTGCTCGGGTTGACCATGTCTTCATTCATTTGACCCGTGACCGGCAGCTTTCATTACGGACCGAATGGGATGACTCTCGTCGTTGATCCTTCGCAGCGCTGAGGGTGTCGGTACGAGGTTCTACTGTACTCGAGTCCCAACCTGCTCATATCTTTTTTCAGTAAGATAAGGGTTGGAAAGTGACAGGATAGTAGTGCGCAGCGCACGTGGTCAATGGAAAAGATAGCCAAGAACTCTCGTAGAATCTATCAATGCGTTCTGCTCCAACTGTACACATCTGATTGTAGTACATAAAGGTGTTGAAAGAAAAGACCGCCGTGCAATGTTAACGTCCCACGGGTGGGTTATACACGATCTTTCTTGTCTTCATAGGTGCCCACTTGTACCTGACGTCGGATGTATTAGATCGCAGCCGTTATTTTCTGGGTGGAAACGTACCGCTTGACCCAAACACTCATCACATACAACACCGACGAGACTATTACCACCTTCCACCCCATCTTCTTCCGGTTGTCATGCTCCGGCTCGGCAGACCAGTTCAGAAATTCAACAACGTCCTTCGCCATTTGAGAAGTCGTTGCAGGCGTGCCGTCTTCATAGTCGACGAGACCATCGTACAGAACGCGAGCCATGCCGATACCTAGTCGAGCATTAGATACCTCCAGTAAAGCAAACCAGCCCGCGTTTCCTCACCTGTACCCGGGAAGTACGGGTTGAAATTCAACCCGGCAGGGACGACTGCCCCTGGAGGAGGTTCCTCGGGGTAACCGGTCAGCAAGCTGAAAATGTAATCGCATCCTCCATGCCTGGCTTTGACCATCAAACTCAGGTCCGGAGGAAGGGCACCGTTGTTGGCCGCTCGCGCCGCCTCGTCATTTTTGTAGGGCGACGGAATGTAGTCGGAGAGCTTGCCAGGGCGCTTTTCAATTTCGCCTTCATCGTTGGGATCGGTGTCGTATTCGTTCTCCTCGGCCATGGCCTTGGCCTCGTCGACGGTATGGGTATTGCCGACCAGTGATCGCCACGCAATTCGTTTGAGGGAGTGGCAGGATGCGCATACTTCTCGGTATACCTGGAAACCACGTCGAAGCCTTCACGAGTTTAAATGGTATCCGCTTCACGTATGAATGGGGCCTTACGTTTGATGATCGAACGTCTTTCTCCACTTCGTATGCTCCCACGGGTAACTAGTTGGGTGCAACCTGTCGGGTTCGGTGATGTCAGTCACACTGAATTGAGTTCTCTTTACAACGCCGATAGCACACAATCCGAGTAAAATCGGCGGTAGAGAGGCGTCCTGAAATAAGTCCCGTACGTCCGACCAAGACCCCTCTACCGCCCAAGCCAAGTTGATCGAACTTACCCTTCTTCTTGAGGTGTCATCGCGTAGACATTACGCCCATAGAGATGATAATACCACACAATCGACCCAATTGCAACGGCAGTAGCAGCTGATCCTGCAAGCGTTAACCGAAAAGGTGACGATACTGCATCGGAGCTTGAGGAGGTTGAAGAGGAAGCGGGCCGCTATCACGCATCGTTGTAAGCTGTCAGCACAAGCGATCGACACTGTCGGAAGAGTGGAGGACATGACAGAGCTCGGAGAAGGCTTCTGATATGTAAAGCATAAAGCGTACCGTTGCTGTTCTGGTTGCGGCGTTTCGCACCCTCACGATTGGGTGCGAAGTGCGCAAAGCCGTTCTCGCCAGCATTGTACACCTTCGTCGATTCGGACAACGGAAGTCGACAAAGGAGCACCCAATGCGCGTTTGTGTAGGATTGAGTGCGAATCACCAGATTGGGCGTGAGGGTGAGAGGGATTGGGAAGGAACTAGGTAGGAATCAATTGCGGCTGCATTTGCCGAGGGCGACGCTGATTGGTCAAGAGGGAATACAGTACAGTACAGTACCTTATGAAGTAAGTCGCTCAGATCCGGGTATAATAAGCCATAACATCTCCAACAGCACCTTCGTAAGCTACTACGCCGTGTCTTACAGCTGTCTGAAAAGGATATCACGTCGATTATACAGTACTGAAAATGCACTTTGAAAGTCTTTACTTGAAGAAATCGCATTGCAGGACGTAGAGCGCATCCTTTCTCCTATCCTAGGATCTGCTGATAGGAACATTTTCAGGTTATGGGTGCCCGTTCTAAGTATCCCCTGCTATGTGCCCGTTAACGCCTAACCGCTCTTTTCGCTGCCGTACCGCTGATGCTAAATTCTCCAACACTGCTTCCGTATCGTCCCATCCTATGCACGCATCGGTGATGCTTACTCCGTACTTCAGCCCGGCCTTGCCCTCCTTCGGGACCTTTTGGGTTCCTGAGCAAGAGGTCAGCATTTCGTTCATGAACGGTTGTCAAGGTAGGTATTACCCTCGTTAACGTTACTCTCAATCATAACACCCATGATGGCCGTCTCCCCGCAGGCAATCTGCTCCGCCAAGTCCGCCGCAACTTTGGGTTGGTTCTTATGATTCTTGAGTGAGTTCCCGTGACTACAGTCCACCATGAGTCTCTGCCTCATGCCCACTTTTTCCAACTTGCCCTTGGCCTCGGCGATGCTCTTGCTGTCATAGTTCGTTCCGTTCTTCCCTCCACGGAGAATGACGAAGCAGTCGTCGTTCCCGACAGTCCCTACAATGGCCACCACGCCAGGCTTCGTGACGGAAAGGAAGTGATGCGGATGTCTGACGGCGCCAATCGCATCGACGGCCACATCGAAGGAGCCATCCGTCCCGTTCTTGAACCCAACCGGGAAACTCAGACCACTCGCGAGTTCCCTGTGTAACTGGCTTTCCGTCGTTCTTGCGCCGACCGCACCGACGCTCAACAGATCTGCAAGAAATTGTGGAGAAATAGTGTCCAGCATCTCGCTCGCCAGCGGCATCCCTTTGTCGGTCAGATCCACGAACAACTGCCTAGACGTCCTTAGTCCTTTATTGATCTTGAAGCTATTGTCGATATCCGGGTCATTGATCAGACCCTTCCAGCCAACGGTGGTCCGGGGCTTTTCGAGATAAGATCGCATAACTATCAGAAGCTCATCTTTGTACTTCTCCTTCAGTCGTAAGAGACGATCACAGTAATCCAGGGCGCCGGAAGGGTCGTGGATGGAGCATGGACCGACTATGACAAGCAGGCGTCGTTTAGGATCGGTGCCCTGGACTATGGACGCAGTTTCATCACGGGCAGTGAGGACAGTCACTTTCGATTTCGCCGTCTGACGAGTGTCAGCGCCGCGAGTATAGATAAGGCCTACTTGGGTCGAGGTACCTGGGGTATTTCGTGTTGAAGCAGGTCTGGAGGTGTCAACGGGTTGTAGCCTCTTACTGCAATGGCTTTTAGCGGATGCTTGATCTGGGGTTCTCGTTGCCCTACCTCTCCAGTCCTCCGAGGAAGCCTTGTTGCCCACATGTTGGTTTTCAATATAGAACTGCGACCATCCGTCAGCGAGGCAGTTAAACAGAGGCTCCGTGACTGACCGACATGTTGCAGAAGCAAGTGAAAAGCTGAATGTGGCAGCTGGTGGAACACCTGGTTCCGGATTAAAGACGGATTGACTTAAACCTGGGTAAGTTGCGAGTTGGCAAATATGAATTTTAGCAGACAACCACGTCTACGAACACTACCTTAACGTCTTGAAGCAACGACCTGGTATCGATGAAGGGTGCGATCACCACCTTAAGGTAGGAAGGAATGCATCACAGTCACAGTATTTCTATCCAATCAGACTGTACCTCCAGGTAGGTAACTGAGCCGGATGACTCATCAATCGGCCGGATAACAACCCCGATATCGCTGCTCACGAGGACCAACATTAGATGACTGTGCCGTCCAACATTCCTCCTAAGGTCCACTTATGCGAACGGGTCACAGATAACTCCTTTACATCCAATTGTCAGCTCAACTGAGCTGCGCCACTAGATAATAGTAGCGAGGAATCGCGTTTGACTGGTTGTACAACAGCGACGTCACAAACTTGCTGGGACTGAAGTGTGGACGGGCAACATACTACCTACCCCATGGCGATGCCGGGACGTGGAGAAGAGGTTCGAGACGAACGATTGTTAGGCGGCAAGAGTCGCTACTGTGGATGAGGAAGGCATCGCAAAGGACGTGGCAAGATCCTTTGGAAGGTCTCACATATACCGTCGGACTGACAATGCTCTGCGAATATGTGACAAGATGATGCATTCTATTCTTACAAAGATCTCAAGGGTGCTCAGTCGCTAAGATCGACATCACACTCCGGCCTGGGCGTTTTCCTGCCACTGCCGTTCTCCGATAAGCGGTGCAACTCGACATCTTCCAACACCCGACTCGCTTCGTCAGCTCTATGCAGATGATAGGGCGACCATGGGAAAGGCCCTTGAGACAGCGGCCGGTAATCAGGGCTGGCTGAACCATGCCCAATCGTGGTGGCGGAGCGTAGAAGTCGTCGTGGGCGACAGTTACCAGGTAGGGATTGGCTGGAATCACCATCTGGCCTGTCGACAGAGTCCTCAATACTCTCTCCGGCTTGGCTGACGATCATCGTAACAAAAGTCGTACTTGTTGTGGGCAGTGAGACGGAACGAGTATAGCCGTTGGTGGGTCTCGTACCTGTCCGCTCAGACTGTCACTACAAGTCCTGGCCCCTGACTTCGGGCACGGGAGGAGAACCCACCGAACTCATTGCGAACATATCGACTGTCGTCATGGTTCGAGGCACCGGGTTGGTCTCGTGACGAAGATACTCCTGCTAAGATGCGTTACTTCGACACACTGGGTGGCATCTACCCAAACGCAACTTACTATCTTGGCTATCTACTGCTAGACCTGGAAGAATGTCGCTTCCGGCATCTCCTGTTTCGGGCATCGGACCCTCGCATGACTGCCCATCTGGCGTCCCACCGGACTGCCCATGGAAAGTCCTGGCATGGTTATGAATGTCCGGGTTAGAGGCACGGACGGTGTCGAGGCCGTTTGTGGACGATGTTCTCGGTGACGGAGGCGGGCTCCCGTGATTGAGATAGGTTCTATGGAGAGGATCATCGGTCGGCGTCACCAAGTCCATCGATGGCGGACAGGGGCGACCAGGTTGTCTAATCGAATGAAGGAGATGTGGTAGCAGCAACGGCAGCAAGTCATGTGGATTCACGACTTCGTAGGACACTGATGATCGTTGAATTCTACAGGGTTATGAAGGATCCGGTAGGAATATTCCTCACGAGAATCTGGGTACAGCAGTGCAATAAACCCAGGGGCACTGCAGACGGCATACAGGAGAGACCACATGTGGTGACCAATCTCCTTTTGCCCTGAGGGTTACAAGCCGCACGAAGGACAGGACGTGATCACCACGCGGCCGGAGAAAATTTTCCTTCCAACACAGCCATCCTCGAGAAAACGATGGCATGCAGTCTTGCCCGTTTGCCTTCCTGTAAAGGTACGACACGGTTCGCATCTCTGCTAGGGTCGGTCTCAAGGCAACCGAACCCCTCTAGATGATCTCAATCTGAAGGCCTCGCTGTTACGCAAGGCTAGGTCCCGCCACCGCACAGTCCAACAATGCGACAAGCCTCGTAAAACGGTAGCAGCTCCGCAATGGAGACGGGCCACTAATGCCAATCAAATCCAGGAAGGCAAGATCTAATTGGTAATCCGCCAGCGTGGGGGGAAGGTATCGGCACCGTCTTTCGCAATGTAAGTCACTTCAAGAACTTGCTTTCGGCGCGAGTCTGGGTCATGAGTAATCCTTAAGGAGTGGAGAGGAATCACCGCCCACGCCTCCTCCGACGATGTGGCATGTAGGTGCTGTAGGTAGTATAGGTAGGAACTACGGCATTTTGTTAAATGTGAGATGCGGAAAAGAATATCTTAGTCAAGCAACATGACCATAACCAAGACCTGCGTCCTGGTGGTCGCACGGATTGCCCACCCAGCCACGAATCAAAAATCAAAAGCCAGCCAGCAACTGGCTTACCCCAAGGGACGGGTTGTGGTGGCAAAGAATCTGTCTTCTTTCTGTTCTGCATTTATAATTTATTTTGCACCACGTGGAAGCAGGGCCTACAACCAATGATCTCAGTGATACCCATACGAAGTACTGTAGTACGCTCACAACGATCCGGTCAAGGGGCCCGGCGGTCCGGGAAGACAACAACCCCCACGCCCCACGCCCCACGGTTTGGCCCATGGCCACGTCCCTGTCCCTACCGAATGTACTTCGTACTGTATCATAATCCTGGTTCGCCCTCACACTCACCCTCACCCTCACACTCACGATCCCCTGGTGACGAAAGGAGCCAACGTTGTAGGTGGCGTCTGGCGTTATGACAGGCCTTGTTCTGGAGACTTCCACTTCCACTTTCACCTCCACTTTACCGCTTTTCTGCATCCACCGCTTTTGGCAAGGCTGGGCGCGCCCCTTGAGAGACTTGTGCTCTTACGAGTAAATTATCCCCTGTGGACCCTGTGTGGGCTCATTGGGGAATACATGAATCGGGAGACAGCCTGCCTCGGGTCTTGATTGGTTGCGATGGAATATATACGAAATTATATCTGCCGATCGTTCTAACAACTGAATGGCTTTCCTACCTGCCCGCTGTTGTACGCATCGACGATCAGCTTAATCGTCACGTACGTGCCGGCGACGCAGATGAAGGCGCCCGCCAGAAGGGTCAGGACGTTCATGGTCGTCTTGATCCAGTACCTGGACCACGCTTGCCGCCCGCCATGTAAGTGATAAGAATCGTAGAGCCAGAAGGCGCCCGCGAGGCCGTACGTGTACCACGACGCGAACAGCGCGGCTGCGATACCGATAAGGTAGGAGAAGATGGGAACGGCAATGGCGAGCACGAAGGCGGCCGCGTTCATCAATAGCACCAAGAGGACCCACGTCGACCATCCCAGCACGGTATGGGAGTGGAGATCGTTGGTATTCCGGAAGAATCGGATGAAGAGCAACTTCGCGGCCGTGTGTGAGTACAGCGAGCCGGCGATCAGGAAGTTTGGGACGGCGATACCATACGCGGCCTTTTGCCAGTTCAACGGCAGACTGCTGAACGCCGGGCTGGCGACGGAGTTGCCGATGTAGACGTACATGACGATGGCGAAGATGGTATAGAAGGCGGTCGCGAAGCCTTGGAGCGTGTAAGCTGCCTTCATTGCTGTTTCAGGGTGTTTCATTTCGGAGACGAGGATGAAGAACATGAAGTGACCTTCGTCACCGTGACGTCAGTAAATCTTCTACTATGGGAATTCTTCGCAGATGGAGACTCACCCGCATACGAGAACACGGGATTGGTGATGGAGATGAAAGCAGTGACGAAATCCGTCGGCACAGTCACACTGAGCGTCCGCCCCTCTGTAGGATTGATACCGGCTCCGACCATCCCCACCACGCCCGAGACTATGATGCAGATCACACTAGCGACACTGAGCCAAGTGAGACGGTCCAGAGTGCGCGGCAAAGCACAGAGCAAGGTCGGGACCGCGAAGATGCCAGTATACAGCATCAAGCACAGCTTACTGTCCGAAAGGGAGGCCAGGGCGATCTGGCCGGCGAGCAATTGACCGCCGGTAGCAAACACGGCGAAGATGACGGTCCCGAGACTGAGCAGTTCCCGGCCGAACCGGCCGAAGAGGATGAATCCTGCGTCTCCCATGTTGTGAACTACCAGCCCGGCATGTAAGCTTGTGTCTCTCCATTTTCAACGCAGGCCAAGGGCGCCTTACCTTCCGGGTGGTTCAGCTTGAATTGAATAAGCAAATAGCTCGTGTATGTCGCGAAAACGCCGAGGAAGACGATCAAGATCACGCCGGGAACAATGCCTACAACGGCCAAGGAGGAAGGCAGCGAGAGCATGCCGTTACTGACAATCTCCGCGATCATCAGGACGGCCACCATCTGCCATGACAGCGTCTTGTAGCGGATCTGGAGAGTGATGCAGTCAGCTCCTGAGCTTTAAGGGTCAATTGCAAAGGTCAACGACCGACCTGGGCACCCTCTTCCCGACCGAAAACGTCAACATCGTGATAGCCCGTCCCCAGTCCGTCGTCAGGTCCAGCCTCCAGCGGGGGCGGAGAATAGTCGTCCGCGTAACGGTAATCTTTGTCCATCTTCCACTTCCACTCGGGCAGCTTCTCGACAACGCGGAACGGTGGTGGTTGTAGAGATGCAGGAGCGTTGCCCAGAGAAGGAGAAACGGGGAGCTATGCGGTAGATACTGTAGCGTTCTGCATGTTATCGAGTTCCGGGGAATTGGGGATTTGGTGCTGGGCCGTGCTCCAGCTCTGGGAACCATGACCCGAAGAGGAAGGTCGGAGAGTGCCGGATACATCTAGGCCCTCGATGACAGGTCCTTTGAGAATCTGCCATTCGTCGATTGAAGGAGGTACTGATACTGTACGAGATCCATGTGATTCTTTGGGCCAGGGCGCGCTGCGATATCGGTAATGTTTATGATCGCGAACGGGCACTCAAGTCGGTTGAACAGTAAGGAGATATCGGGTACAGTATTTGTCTCTGTGCACAACCAGCGCTTTGGGCCTCGGCGCTTGAGGTACCTAAGGTAGGTACCTGTGTGGTGGGGGTACCTAGCTCACTGGTTAACGCTAAGCCCGAAATGATAACTCCAGCCACAGCTGTGGCCGGAGTTATCAAATAGGGACAGAACTTCGTATGTCGCCAACCTCACCTTCATCAAAGTCCGCTACCTGTTTCACCCCACTCCAACTTTCCCTGTTCTTAATGAAGCACATGTTGATAGCAGCACGTATGGCGTCGCGATTGGCGAATACATCGACTTGGAAGTTACAGGAAGCTTGGCCAAGGCCGACATCGTGACGTTGAGCGATGATGGGGTGCTGGATGTCGGCGAAAAACGAGGTCGTCAACGACGGCAAGGCACCGGCAAGCTCTTCGCCCGGGTGCTGACCTTGTGGCGTCGACCACCGGAATGCGGCCGCATGGATTGTCGTAAGGTAGTCTTCAGATCACACCGCTAAAGCCAATGCTGGTCTCAATTTCCCCCTATGTTGCTTCTTACTGGCCTCCTTCGCCGTGACATCCGGCCCGCTGCCTGGTATCAGCATGCTGATGGTTGCTGTGTAATGTGGACGGGGCTGAAGGTTGGTTGAGAAGCGACATAGTTAGGTCTTGTGTTCGGCACCCAAGGTTGTTTTCGCTCCAAATACAGCATAATATTGGTGTGAAGTTCGTAGCACAGGACTTTTGGTAGTTGCACCCGTGGGAGCGGCAACGGTTAAACCAGTACAAAGCGATGGCAAGACACGAAACCATTAGCCTGCTGCCCGCCAAACAGCTTCTGAAGCAGCTGCTTCTGGATTGGCGAAATCATTTGCAATCCGATCTGGCTTCGTCTACAGGATGAATTCGTCGGCCATCAGACGTCAGACGATGACGCAGCATTTGGAAAGGCCCCCAACAACTTGCGTCTCCAGAGATTGGGCCAGATACAGAGAGGAAGCGCAAAAGCTCGTTGTACCTCCCGAGTCCAAAGGTCTGCACAACACTGCCCGGAAGTCGGGCAAGTCCAAACATCGGGCTCAAGACTGGCATTGCCATGTCTTTGGATTGAATACAGATCTTATCAATCTGAGAGAGGAGACCAACCCACAAGACAACTGAAGCTCCCAAATAGAATTTAACACTGCAGAGGAAAGCGTTTTCCCTTGAGACGCCAGGGTCAATGCTCTGTTTGACATACTGGACAAGCAGTAAATAGAGGTTATCACTGTGAAAGGTTACAAGAAATGGCTGCTGCTATCATTAGACTTCTGCTTGATGCTCATCAGCATATTATGGATGATGCGCTGAGAGTCTTGCGCGTGATCAGGTTCGCGAGCAAGCCTGGGTTCCCAATTGATGTTGAAGCATATCGTTCATTAAGAGATGAAAGGATACACGCAGCATTGAACGCGAAGCAAGTGTGAGAGGGTCGGGTTGAACATAATAAATGATCAAGCTCCTCTGACGGCATATTCGCTGATCGATGAAACGGGTCTCTACTCAATTCCACAGTGTCCCTCGGCTCACCTAGCCAGTCACGTAAACCCTAACGCACTAGCCTCCCAGCCAACCGTCGGACCGCCCGTCGCGGTCTATGTGGCATCATGCCCACCGAGTTCTTGCAGCGTTGTTGGAAGACATACCCAGCTTGGGGCAAGAGCGAGCTCATTCGGAGGAAAAAGGCGCGATTTGCTGGACAAGGCTCACGTTACCTTGAGACACGCTCGTCGAGGGACAACTGCAAGGTTCCCTAGGGAGACTGGTACTTCCCGCAGCCCAATCGCGCAACCGCGCGCACAGGAGAACGGCTGCAAACCGACTTTCGTAAGCGTCCCTCATATGGTGGTGAGCTTTCGCGTGGAGTGAGGAGAATTTGGTTGAAAGAGGTAAGGCAGATGGCAGACCCTGTGGCAGGGTCTTTGATGATTTGAGATATGGATTCAATACGGCGGAGTAGCGAAGCTGCTTTCACTCACGGTAGTTATCTCGAAGGTGCAGAATGAAAGTTCTTAGATGAGCTTGATTACGTAGATCTTGTGCGCGTATATACATCGGGAAAGGTAGATATGGATAACAATCAGATCAGTCATTAGATAGATTGTAGATGGCTCCTTCCCAGTGGGCAAATGCCTAGATGACTCCTTTGATGAAAGCCCCGCGTGGGGAAGCGTAGCGTAGGTGAAGCGAGGTCTGATGTGAGCGGATGCGTGAAGGTGAATGTGATTCTTCTGCTCAGTCGATGCGCGGTGGGGACTTGGATGAGTGGTCTTTTGATTTGCCAAAGGGAGAAGCGCTCCGCCTGGGAAGATACCGGTCAGTAAGAAGCGGCTCATTATTGCCCTGTCATGATTGAACGTATACACATATACAAGACAAGGGAAATCAGTAGAACAAAAGAAGGAGAGAGTACTGACGACCGCCTCCTCTCCCCTTCCCTCCTATACCCCTCGATAATCCCCAACATCTCCTTCCGACCCCCCCTCGCATCCACATACTTCCCGCCCATACTCATCGTCACTCTGTCGCGCGCATGAACCTGCAACAGCCTCTTCACCAACAGATGCCGCATCTGCACGCACACGAACACGCCGCAGTCGCTCCCGTTCTCTTGCTGCGGGCTGTCTTCCAGGTCCTGGAAGCGCAACTCCTTGCCCAGCAGCTGGCTGATCTTCTCTGTCGCCAACTCCGCTTCCGACTCGTTCATCGGGCGCAGCGAGTCGTAGTGGAAGGCGACGCCGTCGATGAGGCTGACGAGGAGGAGCGACCAGTGCGAGCCCCCTTCGGCCACCTCGACGTTCCTGCAGTCGTTGATGGGCAGGAATATGTGTGTCGTTTTGCTGAAGTCCGGCAAGGCGTCTTTGATGGTTCGTGGGTCGGGAGTTTGCATGAGCATGAAAGACATGGAGGGGCGGAGGAGGACGATGTGGGAGTTGGGGTATTTGCTGAGAACCTCACGTTCCAGGTACCTGTGAGGATGTCAGCAGTCTTTCTCAGAGACTGGGTGCGGATCCAGTCATAAGGCATACTCTTCCCAGAACGCTATGCTCTGCCAATCGATCAGCAGATGAAGCTGGTATGGAGGCGGACGCGACTCACATTATCTGTCAGCCAGTCGTTGCTGAGCGTGTCGACATCTTCCTTCATTACTACGCCGCCGTATCAGTAGCTCTTCTTCAAAGATTGTCGGGACAGGCTAGGCGCACACACATCGGACGTCGTGATCTGCATCGAGTCAGTCTCATACAAACGAACGGTTGTGGATGAGGCCTTACAGCTTAGATATGGGTCATCAGGGCTCAGCTTTGTATCCTTCTTCAACTCAATCAGCTTAACCAAGCCTAAACTGTTACGAAAGAAGAAGCTTAGGAACAGTAGAGCAATTTCAACATTTGTAGAGCCATACCGTGTCGACAAAATGCTTGCTCACTTTCCCTTTGAAGGGATGAAAACCTCCTTGATGCATCCTCGTCTGGTTCCGCCAGGTAGAGGACGAAGTGCAGAGGTCGCAGGGATTAGAAGTTGCCTGCAGTAAGCGTGGATTTGAAAGCCCTAATGCTCTGGCGGAGGACGTGCGATAGGCCGCCGTGGACTGCGACGATGCGAGTACAAGTAAGACAGGGAGTGTGGTTGAGATTGCTTGTTGGCCAACAGCTGACGGCGGAAGGAGCAGCTTCAGGTGGAGAAAATCAATGCGACAACGACAGAATATTCACTATCATGCGAGCATTTCTTGGTCATATCGTTCTTGTAGGTTAGGTAGTTATGATTTCCCTGTTCGACGGCTATAATTGCTGCAGCTGCTGCAGCTGGTGTTGCCGAGGTCGGCGCTACCGCCAAACGACGTCATTGCGGTAGCGTATCGATACGGCGGATCGCTAATCGTTCAGGTACGGTTCAGAGACAAAGAGTAACGTTCAATAAGAAACAAAGGGAACTAAGGTATGGTCAATGGCCCATGTCTCCATATCCTTAGAGAGCCCATCAACTGCATGGCACAGACGCACCAAGATCAGGAGTATCAGGTTTACAACTACCTACCTACAGTCCCTATTCACGTACGTAGGCAGCTAGTGTACATCTCCCTCTCCGCGCTTACTCAAAATCGCTCCATGCTTGCAACCGTAAGCACAGCCGGCCATATCGTACACCTCCTACTCTCTTCCTCTCTCCTCCGTCCCTCCTACACGAACCACACTACATCCCTCGCTCCTTCATACACCCATATCACTTACCACCTCCCCCTTCCCTTACCATGACTGTGGCTCCAACACGTCCCACCCACTACCTCCTTCCAGACGCAGCTCCATTCGTCGACCCAGAACAAGGCGGTGACGACCCCAGCCGTGCGAAGTCTACGCCGCTCAAAAACACCCGCATCAGAAAAGTTCCCTCTCCTTTTAAGCTAAATCTCATAGGGCTGCGAACTGCTACCGAAAGGCCACATACGTTTGATTGCCGAGCCGTATTTGCTCTTGCTCGCTCGAGTCCCACCCGTTCCGCCTGTCCGCGTCGCAGCCGCCGTCGATGTCGAGGTTGAGGGTGTCCTGCTCTTCGGTCCCGTGCTTGCTCCTCCCGCTGCCAGCTTCGCGCTTCCGTAATCGTCGCCGTTCGTGATGATGACGTCGTTTTCAGAGGACGAAGCACTGTCCTCATCCTCATCGCTCTCCGTACTCGACCGATCGAGGTCAACGACCTTCTGCTGCGACTTTGGCGACATGAACAAGCTTCCGGTCTTGTTCTGCGACGACGGCGGCGGAGCGGTTGGCTTCGGCTTTGTTCTCATAAAATCCGGCATCGGAGCCGCAGCACCGTCCTTGAAGTCCCATTTCGGTGGGTTTCGTTTCAGGCCTGTCAGGCTAGGGAAACGGGAGGTGGTGCTAGGTCCTGGTTCGGGTTGCGTGGTGTGGATGATTGATGTTGCTGAGGGCGTTTTCGTGGCTGGTGTCGGATTTGGTTTCGTTGCTTGCGTAGGTTTCAGGCTGGGGTTCGTTTTTGACAGGGCGGAAGCGCGGGAGGCGTTGTTTGGGGTCTGCAATCGGGATCGAGTGGAGGGTGGTTGGGCGGAGAGGCGGGAGATATCGCGTTGGAGATGGGCTTCGAGGTCGTGCTCCACGCTTTGAGCGTGGATGATTTGAGAGGATTGAGTACTGGCGAGCGAGAGTTGGGTAGAGGACGCTTGAGATGCTTGCAATGCTTGGGATTGTGTCAGGGAAGGTTGAGGTTGTGCTTGATTGGTTGAGGATGGTCGAGATGCCGGATTCGCTTTCTCCGTTGCACCACCGCTGGACTGCGGCAAATGACTGCTGGGAGTCGAGCCATGACTTGCAGTGGTAGCGCTCTTGGTCGATTTGTCGGGTTGAGATGGTAGTGGCGAGATCTTGTCAATTTCGGAGCCGGATATTGAACGCGAGACCGATGTTTGGGAAACGTAGTGTGCAGGCGAACGAGATGCGGATCGAGAGCGACCTGCTGGGGATTCCGACCGAAAGCTCTGAATGCTATCGTCATCTGGGACAGCCGTTTCTGGGGGTTCCTGTTTCGATGCGGTGGATTTCGTTATAGGTGTGTGAGGAACAGTCACCGATTCAATTCGAAGTGTGGCATTCGCTTTGGCAGAGCTAGGACGAGATGACGATATACCTCGTGATGAAGGCCCAGCTCGTGCGCCGCCACTCTGTCGCGGGTCGTCCTCTGGATCGGAGTAAAAAGGAGAAGCCGACTTCTCGCTCCCGGAAGAGAGCGAAACAATCTCACTCTGCACAGGCGACTTTGGCTTGACTGGCGGATCGATCACTCGACCTTTCCCTTTGACATCCCTTGTGACTTTGAGCTTCGACTGGACCTTGCCCCCACCGGTTACGTTCTTGGTGGAGCCTTGGACTCTTCCAGGAGTCTTGGGATTCAAGCTCCCTTCTTTCGCTTGGGGATATCTTGCTCTCGCTCTTGCCAAGTCCTCCTCGGTCGTTCCTTGTGGTAGAATGGGCTTCGGAACGTTGTCAGCAAAAGAGACGGACCGGCGCAGCGTATTGGGCGATTGCTTGAGTGCGCTCGGCAAGGGTATCTGGACATCGAGGCCGGTACCCTTGCGATATGTACCAGGTGTTGACGATGGCAATTTATCTGAAGGGGGCTGCTCTGAGCGCGACACGCCAGGAATCAATGGAGTTGATGAGCCTTTCTTCCCATCTCTTGACGTGTCGGCACAGATATCCAGGGGAATGGAGGACTGTCGTCGACTGGACATGGGCAATGCTCGAGCTTGAAGGAAAGCTTCATTGGCTTTTTGGTCCTTCTCGGCGTGTACATGCGCCGCTGGTGAGGGATTTCCCTTTTTGCCTGACTTTTTGACGACTGACTTAGACTTTTTATCTTCTTTATTCGCTTTAGCCTTTTGCGGGGGCACAACCTCCTTTTGAGCTGCTTCTTTCTCGCTCTGTATGACTTTCTCCTTCTCCTTTGCTACGCGCTGCTCTTCCTTTCGTGCAGCCGATAGCTTCTCTCGCTCCTTACGCTCCTTCAACTTCTTTTCCTTCATCCTCTCCACCTCCAAGCGCTCCTGCTCAGCCTTTTCCTTTTCTTCTGCAGCGATACGCTCTTCATTCAGTCTTGCAGCGAAGGCCGCTTCATCCGCTTTTTGCTGCGCTCGCCGTAGCTCTTCCGCTTGCCGTTCTCGTTCTGCCATCTTTCTCCTCTCTTCCGCGACGCGATCAATCTCGGCCCTGCGCTCACGCTCGGCACGCTCTCGATTCTCTGCAGCAAAACGGTCCGCCTCATCTCTACGCTCTTGCTCGGCACGTTTTTCGTTATCCTCTGCGATACGTTCCGCTTCAGCTTTGCGTTCTCTTTCGAACCGGTCCTTCTTCATATTTTCTTCTCTTTCTTCCATTGCCTTGCGAGATTGTTCCCTGGCTTCCTCTTCCAACCCATCCTGCTTGTCGACCCCATCAGGTTCATACTTCTCATCGAGAACCGCAGATGACGCATTTACTGCTTGGTCTTTGGTAGAGTTGTAACTTTCTCGGCTTGCTTTGCAAATTGATTTCTCTTCTCTGCGCAGCCAGTTCAATTCCGCTTCGGTAATGCCACTCCCTCTTCGGCGGAGACTATCCGGGTGTAGAGTATCTGTAAAGTCAGACCGGGGCAGAGGTTGATCATCTGAGTGGTCGTTGGTGTGAGCAGAAAATGCACCGCTGGTCTTGAGTCGTTTCACCTTGGGAGTTGTATGATGTCCCTGAGGATTCTCAGTATCGGTCGTCAGCGGATCGTAGATGTCTCGCACAGGGTTGTAAGCCACCTCCGTGGGACGAGAGCTGTGTCTTGACGATGTGCCTTGAGGTGTAAATTTGGATAGTGGTGACTTCCGTGGCAATGGACCGGGTTCCAGTCGAGGTGTGAACGGTGTGGGATTAGTACGCTCTTGATGATGTTCCGAATATTCATGTCCATTTGATTGGCTTGCAGGTGACGGAAGAGGTGGCTTTAAGAAATTTCCGCCGGTGTGAATCACGTTTGGCTCGTGTCCGTTGAAGGGGCTGCCAAACTTCGAGGCAGGAATATTATGTAGTGTCTGCCCAAGCTCTGGCGACTCCGCTTTGGTGTCTTCATCTCGTAGGGTCTGAAAGGGTCGAGAACCGTCGATAATAGAGGAATGAATCACAGTGGGCGGTGAGTCAGGAACTGCAGCGAACTCAGGTCGCGCGGATGGCACTGCTGCAGTGGAGCTTCGAATCGAGGGCGGGGTTGCTCTCCCATAAGGACTGCGGTCTAAACCAAGTCAGCCTACACCATTGCCTTGAGGGATAGAGAACGTCTTACGATTTCTTCCATCGTTGAAAGGTGACTGCTGAAAATCCTGTACCAATCGCATCACCGACTCGTTGCGGTCACCCAAAGATTGTTGGTCGAATGATTCTTCGAAGTCCCTTTCACGTGAGAGCATTGGCCTGTCCGGATCATCTTTCCTGCTCCCCTCTTGAAGTCCTACCCTCTGCCTCTTGTTTGAGTTCGCATATCCGACGGGATGTTCCTGAGATTCCACGTCTGCCGGGCGCATGAAATCTCGCATGCTGCTTCTCGCATTATACCCACTACCACCGAGTGGCCGTTTCCGGGGTCCGGGTCTGGCACTGGAGTTCGGGGGGATAGAGTCGAAGCGCTGTGAAGGTAACTGCGCGGCTTGCTGCAACGGCTTTGGGACGACTTTGACGGTGAACTTGGCAACGAATTCGGTCTTCTCGCTGTCGGTAAAGGCATCACCGACCTTGAAGTCTGGATCCCCAACTTCCAGTACGGTGTCATAGCCGTCCAATAATCTGTCGATCTCGAGGGGTCTGTTGCCGGATGTCAGATTGAGCTCAACCAGACGAATTCACTCCCCAGCAAACTGGCGCACTTACGGTCGATGAGGGTACAGCCGGCTGTATCGCTCAGGTATCTTATGGTAAAGGTCCTCAAGCGTATCGTCCTCCGCGCATGGTTCCATAAACGGCGGGATGTTGTCCTGACGCGCATGGAGCGAATTGGCCGGTGAGTTCAAGGTGCGCCTAGGCAGGACCTGCACCCGAAGGCGCCTCATCTTGGACCAAACTCGTAAGACAACGAGGAAGAAGATTTGTTGAAAATGCACGGTGGAGTGTAGATCGAAGGATTATCCGTGGTTTGCTCGAAAAGTTGAAGGTTCTCTGTTATTGGCTACCTCACCTTTTGTACCTTAGTAAGATGTTTGGTTTGTCGGAGCAGAGGCGCGTCGGTGAGTGAGGGACCGTGCATTTAAGCGAAGTAGATGGCGTGAAAACTCACCTTAGCGTCGCCTTAGGTTTGGCTCGCTTGGCGATGGCACACTCCGTCGCACTTACCTTAACGTTACTTAAACCTGACGACCAACCTCCTCTGCTCATGCACAATTCGGACGCAATGGCTGATCAAGAATTTGTTTTGAGAAGGAACGATGTGAATTCGTCGTGGCGATGAGTGGCGAGAATGTGTTGGTGAATGTTCGAGGTGATGAGATGGAGGCTGAAGCATGAAGAGAGGGAAGGGTATTTCAGCTGGTAGGAAAGAGGGCGTGTTTGTGAGTAAGAAGCTATCAGTGAATACCTGCTGCTCTTCTTCATGGAGACATTGGAGAATGTGACATGTATAGAGGGTGTCATTGCCCATATGCTCGAGAATAATACTAATAGCAATGAGATCCTTTTCCATGGTGCAGTGCAAGCCCTATTGCTTCGACGTGTTGCCGTTGCCGTTGCCGATGCCGATGCCGATGCCGATGCCGATGCCGATGCCGATGCCGTTGCCGCGAATGTCGTACGTGCCGTCCTTTGCCTGAACCATGATCTAGATATCAATTTAATCGAGGGACATGCGATCTGTGCCGTTGATCTGTGCTATCGGCTTATACCTTACCGTCAACCCTACGTTACGTCCAGGTAGCTCTGCTGCTCGTGGGAGATGGCTACGGTAAGGTACAAAGAGACCTACTAGGTAGGGCTGTCGCAAAGCCTTATCCTTATCTGACTTGGCCCCTGCTGCGCACGTGATCAGCGTTGCTCTTCCCAATCCGACAGGGCGCGTGTTCGACTCCTCGTCTGGGCCGACGGCATGACCATTATTGGATGCTCGATCCTTGCCGACGAAACCACCAAAACCTCATCTACAACTTTCAAAAAACGACAAAAAAAAAGGGCGAAACGGTGTAGAGTGGATAGCCAATCGATACCGTGCAGCGCATCCACCTACTCTCCATCACGGTCGTCAAAAATGGCAAAAGCTATAGAAGAGCCTATGATGGGGATTTCGCACCATTCCATAGGGTCTTGCTATAGGAAACTGGTCCCTAACAGCTCTTTGAGGACGTTTACTTCCGATCCGTACTGACGCTATTTGCGGCCACTGGCGGGCACCCTTATATGGGGGCGACATAGTCTTCCAACCCCTTTAGGTAGCTTCAGGCCTGAGGATCTGAGTGGGCCGCACCACTCGACCACCCCAGGACTTGGTGCTAATTCTACAACTTACTTTAATATTTAAATACCCCCCAGGAACAGATTTGTTAGCCACCCCCAACACGCGTGGGTTCGACTCCTTGCCGGGCCCAACAGACTTTCAGAGCTCCGATGATTTGGGTAGCCAGTTCAGATTTGCTTCCACTTGCTCACAAGTTCCACTTTGCACCGATATGAGGCTACTTTAAATCTATCAACAATTCCTCCTGTCAACTCAACCCTTTCTGATTCACGTCCTCGCAACGATGCCGAGTGTGTGTGAAGTGATTCTACCGATTTTCGAGTTTCCTATGCCCACTAAAGGACTGGAGGAGAAGTAAAATAATTGGTACTACGCGACAAGATTCATAGCAGGAATATACAGACGCAACCCGAAGAAGACCGCCGTTTGAGAGAACACTGGTCTTTCGACATGGGCTGAGTCTAGAGACGACATGATGATAGCAGTACGCACTCCGATCCCAGTCAGTGATGATAGGACACGAAAAGCTGACTCCCGCGTTAATTCAGCTGCGGACCCCACGCGTCCAGAGGTTGTGGGCCGATCTCTAGCTACAGTACGCCTACATACACCTATGTTCACCCGTCTCCCATATACTCCCGCCGCCGGTCGACAAATAGCTCAAGAAAGTCATAGGCGAACTTCTCCCAGCAGTACCATCTTTTATACCCCGGCGTCAAACTGACCGTACCGGACGTCGATGAAGCGTAAGGGCACTGCTCCACGCTCCGCTCCCAGTACCCGCGAGCGATCCCGAGGTGGCACTCTGAAGACACCGTCGCCAAAAGGGTACCGTCCGGCGAGGACAGCGAAGTCCGCCGGTCCGGAGGCCACTAGGTGCAGGGTTCCGCTGAGGGATTGGCACCTGGGGGCGATGAGAGCAATGCCTTGCAGATAAGCACTTTCCAGGGGCTTTGTAGGGCAGCGAGTCGGAAGAAAAGGAGGAGCGAGGGTGCTGCTGCTGCTGCTACTGCTGCTGCCGCTTGGGAGAGCAAGGCTGAGGGTTGATGGGAACGTTGTTGGCTGTACGAGGACTATACTGAAGATGGAGGATTGACTTTCCTCAACGATCTTTGTGACATACTAAGTGAGGAACTGTACTATCAAACAATGTCGTCAGGAAGCATTCCCTGATGCAGGCATTCTAGGGGTCGTTTCTCCACGCTCCGACGAATTTTCCTTCAGACTCAATCGAACCTTTGCTTAATCCTCTGGCTAGACTCTCAATGCGAGTAGGATGTATACAAGCACGTTACAAGAGGATATATACTCGTAGTGTATGTGCCAATCAAAAAGAACGTTGAGTAAGAGGGTAGCGATCCCGATACTACCCGCGAACGTCCATCGAACGAGGCAATAAAGTAAAGATTCACGAGATTGAAGGGTATTGAAAGGTCCATCGAACCCCTAGCTTCCTTTGAGAATCCTTGAGAGACTAAGATCCCTTCCTCTACGGAGTTACCTTTGTAGTGATGGAGTAAGAGGTGGAGTAGGGGGACGACTAGTTAAGTGCTTCCACTGAACTCAACATCGCTGGGGTAAGCTCTTTCAAAGCTTGTTGCCATGCTGCACTTACGGTACTTACTTTGCCCGCATGCGTTGGGTTGGAATTCTCCGGTATGCAAGCCCACCTGCATGAAGCTCAAATGAAAGTGCCCCTTTAAACATTATTCGAGCCATGGCGATACGAGAATTGAAACTCTATTAAGAATGTCACGAAATTTATACAGTAGATACCTGCAACAACGAGGTCAATATGAACTCCGGCTTGCTGATATTAACCCCATGAAGGTTACAGCAAGTCTCATCCACCTCTGCTGCGTAGTGACGTCCTAGGGGGCCAAAAACACCCACATCCAATGGCTGCGTCCAACGGGTCGTATGTGGAGGTAAAACGTGCAGAAGGATTTGTTTCGTAAGGCAATAATGCTGAAATTGCCACGTAGTGTGACTGCCATGGCCATTTAACAGTAATAACCGCCACTCGGAGATATTCTCGGGTCGAGTCAATGGCTCAAAATGGTTCATTAACCACCTAAGCCTTAGTGCGTCGTCCGTCCAGCCCTGAGGGCTGATTGCAAAGTGCCAGCCCTCGGGAGTATAGTCGTCATAGAAGTCCTCCTGACGATGCTGCCCTTTGAAGACCACAGAAGGGGTAAGGGACACCCCCATAGGGTTGATGCATTCGAGCACCGACACCCAGGTGCGGTTTCCAAGCTCCGCAAGAAAAGGAGCAGGGCTATCTGTAGCCACCATGGCCTTCTGTGATTTGGACAGTCCCATAGCGAACCCTTTCTCATCCATATTCCACATGTTTGCCTCCTGAATGCCGTGGGATCGAATCGCCTCGGTGAATCTGACAAACCACTGTTCTATGACTGGCCGAGTGGTCCCTAGCTGTCGTTGCAGAGCGATTGACCTTAGTCTCTTTTGTTTCAGCTTGGGATGTCGATTCAAAAAGCTCTGAGGCCAGCTGGACCCTACAAAGGGCACTCTGGTAGTGTGGCGTAACTGCAGAAGCATGTTGACCATATCTCGCAGTATGTCGTATGTAGGGGGGCACCCATGACGGCATCGATGTCGGATCCACACCTCCAGGGTTTTCTCCTCATGAGGGCTTAGCAACTGGTATGCAGCATGCCCTAGGCTTCGATTCTGACGTGCGTGAGAGCGATGTGCAAGGGTGGACAGTGGGATGGCATAGGCACGGGCGGCGGCTGTGATTGAAGGGTATTTGCCCTTCGAAAGGTCATCTAAGGCTTTCGAAATGGCCTCCTCACGATTGGGACTACTAGATTTGGGCATATTTTTGATGTTTTGATGTTCTGAAATAGTTGCTACACCAAAGAACCTCGCTGTTGTGAGTATCTCCAGGTTCCTACATGTACCTATAGGTAACGTTACTTGCGTTACGCGACATGCCTAATCTAGTCTAGTTAGATTTCTCGAATTGTCATGTCTCTCGCTTCACCCTTCACCATTAAGGCTTGGCCGGAAATAGACTCGTCTGGGAAGCTTACCTGGGCACCTGGTAGGTAACTAAGGTAGCATCTCCAGGCGTATATCAGCTACAGTAACAGTTGGCTTCACGCCTGCTCACTCCCCTCATCAACATACACTACATCCCTTAAGGTACAGGAGGTAACGAATGGATGTCTATTCGCAAATACCTTACGTTAACTTATGGCGAAAAAGGGCATCACCTCACAGACAGCCTTGTCTCTTCCTTTCCATTTTTCAAGCTGCAGGTGATCATCGCAATATAAAGATGTTCAAGATGCCTTACCTTTCGTCGCTCCATTCACTTCTTGCTGCTACTCCTTTCGTTTCCTTCACTGATCAAGCTTTGTGTACTTCCTCTCTCTCTACCTCCTCTTCTCTTCACCTTGCGCTCTTTCCTCCATCTCTCATATCTTCCATCTCACTTGACAAAACACACTTGGAGGTTGCATTCAAACACTTCACCCACCATCGTGGTCATCCCACCACCCCGCTCTCACCATGGATATCATTCCAAAGTCCAATGTCGTTCACAAGCTCCAGAAGCGTAATCTTCTCATCGCGTGAGCTGAGCCGTCTCACCTCCCACCGCCGTATCCAGCTGACGGGTTCGAAGCATCAACTGCGTGGCCGGTTTGTCCATCTTCTTCTTCGGTTATGGTGCGTTGACACACCTAGACTGGGCTCCGCCTTGTCGGGACTCCGTGCTAACGTCGCCACAGATCAGGGTATGATGGGCGGTGTCAATGGCGCCGTGGGTTATTACTACAACACCATGAATTTCGGTCACCCCGAGGCGGACGGACCGCACTACGACAACACGCTGCTACAGGGAGGCATTGTATGTCCATCGCCCAGGTTGGTCGTTGAGGGGCTTTTCCTGACTGGTCGCAGGTCTCGGTCTACTACCTCGGTACCCTCGTCGGCTGTCTCGTTGGTGGATGGTTTGGCGATCGCTATGGTCGGATCAAGACGATTGCCCTTGGCGCTGCCTGGGCTGTTTTCGGCGCATGTCTCCAAACCTCCGCTCAGAATCACGTCTGGATGATTTTCGGTGCGCTTCTCATCCTGTGCAGGGAGTGAACGGTGATATGCTGATTGGACGTCTTTCCAGCACGTCTGATCAACGGATGGGGCACCGGTATCCTCAACGCCATTGTTCCCGTCTGGGCGACCGAGACCGCGGAGCACAAGTCTCGTGGTCAATTCGTTGCCATCGAGTTCACCCTCAACATCTTTGGTGTTGTCGTGGCTTACTGGCTGGAATAGTACGTTGCTTTCTCTCATCTTCGTTTCGTTCAGGGCTGACCGGTCGACAGCGGCTGCTCCTTCTACGGGGACGGAACATCCGGCTTTGTTTGGCGGTTCCCCATCGCATTCCAGATCATACCGCTTCTCTTCCTCTTCGGCATCGTCTGGTTCTTCCCGGAATCTCCACGTTGGCTTACCAAGGTCGGGCGTGAGGAAGAAGCGCGCTATATCCTGGGTAGACTTCGTGGTGAGACTGGTGCAGACATGGGTAAGGCCGAGGCTGAGTTTCAGGACATCCGCAACATCGCCGAGCTCGAGAGGAAGACTGCCAAGAACAACTCTTATTTCCACATGCTTTTCGGTATCGGTACCGGCAAGCTCCACACCGGACGTCGCGTGCAACTGGTGGTCTGGCTTCAAATCATGCAGGAGTGGATTGGAATCGCCGGCGTCACAATCTACCAGCCACAGATTTACGCCATCGCCGGTCTCCCTACCGCCAAGCGTCAATGGATATCGGGTCTCAATGACATCTTCTATATGGTATTCATCCTCCCTCCTTCGTTGCCGCGTCTAGAATCTAAATTGGTGGGATCAGTTCTCTACCCTCATATGTGTCTTCACCTTGGATCGCATCGGTCGTCGCTGGACTCTCTACTGGGGATCTGTCGGACAAGGTATCGCGATGGCTTTGGCCGGCGTCTTCTCCCGTCTCGGCCAGAATGCGCGCGACAGCGGAAACGTCAGTCAAGCCAACAGCTACGGTGCCGCTGCCGTCGCAATGGTGTATATATTCACATTTGTCTTCGGTGCCACCTGGCTGACAGTCCCATGGCTCTATCCCGCCGAGATCTTCCCGCTCGAAGTTCGGGCGAAGGGTAACGCTTGGGGTGTGGTTGGATGGTCTGTCGGTAACGGGTGGCTGGTCAGTGTTCGAAGATGGTGATTGTTACGAATCTCAACTAACATCAATCGATCAGACACTCCTCTGTCCCGTCATGTTCGCTGCCCTCGGCGAGAAGACGCTCTACATCTTCGCGGCCTGCAACGTCATCACCATCCCCATGGTCTGGGCCCTGTACCCGGAATCGAATCAACGCACCCTCGAAGAGATGAACCTCCTCTTCGCCTCCGACAGCATCTGGAACTGGGAAGCCGAGCGCAACTTCGCCCTGCTAAAGGAACAGAACCCCGAACTCGTCCAGGCCGCCGAGCGTGGTCACTCCGTCGTCGATCCCGAGACCGGTCTTACGAGACAGCGGCAGGGCGGCGTCGGGCGCAATATGTCTTTAGACGTTAACGCGCCCTACGCCCATCGTAACGATACGGAGGTCGAGAAGCAGACTTTCGAACATGTGTAGTTGGGCTCCAAACGCATGTCGTTGCCAGGCTGTCTGGATATCATAGACTATGAGTTACGAGATGATGAGATGTCTTTGGAATACCTGTCAGATTGGTGGGCGAGGGTACGATACATGTAGTTCAGATAGTGCCGCGGCGGCGTTGTGTACATGATAGGCAGTCAGATGCAATTTCACCCTGCACACAACACCTTCAACCGTCCTCGTATCTTGCTGTGAGTGAAGTAGTTCGCAAAGACATCTCGACGTCATCGAATGCGCTCCTTTCGAACCGCTACGACCGAATGCCCATTTCTTGCGTCTCCTCAATCCTTCCCTCTCTCGCGTCATTCTTACATCCCGAATCATCAAATTGTACAACCTAGTCTCGCACACCAACGGACTCATCACCATCAACAGCGCACCGAAGCAACATACACGTCCTTGCGCACCGCCGACATCGCACCTCGATCCCTATTCTACGCTGCCCCATCATCAACGCCGCTTCTACCCTTCGCTACGGTTAGGTCGGTGTGACGCAGCCCAGGCCATTGGAACCAAAGGCGTTCTCATCGTAGATGATACCGGAGCTGGGAGGAAAACGGTGTCGGTCGCTTCCATTCAGGGGAACGAGTATGTAGAAAGCAAGGGATTGGATGGGATGGGATGGGGTGGGGTGGGATGAGATGGGGGACGTAGCGACGAGCTCTTTCCTTCTTTTCTTTTTTCTGCTTAGGGGTAGTGGCTTCATGGATGAATGATGTGTAGAAGATAAATCTATCGGGTAGGACGGATCGGATGTGGACAGTCCTGAAGGTAGGTCGGTAAGGTGGGTAGGGAGGTAATAGTCAGAGGCGCGCGATGAATCTCCGGCGACTGCAATACGACCTTACGCAGATCAGGATGGAAGAAGAGCCAAGGGGCTGTGCTGTGAGATGTCGGGCAGGAGAGATCGGACGGAGAGAATGTTGTCCGGTAAATATCCACCTTTCCCCAGCAACGAGCGGGTTTCTTTCTTGCCACACCCACAGAAGACCACGCAGATAGCAGACATCAACCCACCTCTTCTACCCCTCCGCGCACTCGTCCAACAACCGCCTATGGCTCTCCATCGCCTTCCTCGCAAACTCTGCCAAATCATACTCCTTCCCCTTCCCATCCCTCCCCCCATCAAAAATCTCCATACTAAACCACCCCCTAAACCCCGTCCCCAACACCGCCCTCGTCACCTCCACAACCGGCAAATACCCACCATCGAACGGCATCGGCCGAAAATCATGACTCCACCTCCCGCGCGGCCTCAGCCCCTGCCCATCCACCTCTATTTCCAACGGCTCCGAAAGCCGATACGCGTCCGAGATCTGTAGGAAATAGATCTTCTCCTTGGGCACCGTGGCGGCGAGTTCACGCAAACTCTTCCGGAACGCCGATTCTAGCGCGTCCTTTCCCCCGGGGTAGTCCTCGACGAGGCCGGACGCGGTGGTGGGGTCGGCCCATTCGGCGCCGGCGGTCTGGAAGGTGTCGAGGCAGAGGCCGACGTTGGGCCGGTCGACTTTCTGCACGATCTGCCAGACCTCATTCCAGGTTGGGGCGTGCGTGGACCAGCACCAGTTTTCGTACGCGAGTCGGTAGTTGTGTGGCGCGAGGAGGTCAGCGAGCTGGGCGAGGTCGGCGGCGGCGGTATCGGGTGAGGTGCTGATGTGAGGGGAGTCGGACGATCCGACCTGTGTTTCGGGCGGCTTTGTTAGGGGGCCGTCGAGAGAGTGCGTGTGCACGTGGAGTGTACGGGGTGCGGAATGCGGATGGAGCGTACTTGGAGCATGTCCGTGCCCGCGGCGCCCATGATCCGGATCCAGCCCTTTGCGCGCTCAAACGCATCTTTCCTCTCCGCCGACCCCTCGGGCCATCCTTCGAAGTTGGCGAATGGTTGGAGGATCAGGATCTTGAGACCTAATTTGTCGCATTGCTTCTTCACTTCCTTCGCCGCCGTGCAGAGGTCGTCGTAGTCGGAGGGTTGGACTTCTTTGTTAAGGGTGCTGCCGGCGAAGGAGAGGAGGTCGGGGAAGGAAAGTTCGATTGCTTGAAAGCCGGCGGAGGAGATGGCTTCAAGTTTCGGGGGCAGCGGGTCGTTGGGCTTGCCAATGGAGCATGTGGCGTAGCAGGTGGGAATTTGCGCGAGTGAGGATTTGTCAATGGCCATGATGTGAGTTCAGGGTGGGTCGAAAAGGAGAATTTTGGCTCGATTCGAGAATGCAGGGTTGGATGTCATGGTTGCTACCTTCGTTATGATGCGGAGTCGTGCTTCGGGATACTGTGACGTAAGGTACAAATACCGACTGCTACACGTGATGCCCATAATGTTCGATTCCAGCCGAGAGAATGTAACCAAGAGTGCATGTCATCGATACGTATATGATTTCTGCAGTAAGGTAGTCAAGATCTTCGCTCATTGCCCTTCTACGTATTAACACTCTCCTTCTCTCGTGTTGTCTCATAACATATCCTGTGATGTCGGGCCTCTTCGTCCTCGTCTTTACTGATCGTCCTCTCGCCGTCTCCAAATAACTTGAAGAAAACCGCGTCATAACTCGCCCATACCGCGCTGAACATAGCTCCGAGCATGGAGGCCAACCATGTTGGAGCTCTTCCGTCCTTTCCGGCAAACAACTTCTGCATCCAAAAAAGTAGCGTGATGATCGGTGACCAGATTGCCAGGAAGATGAATTGGCCTAATCTTTGTCTATTCGATGTTATAGTATAAGGCTGCAGATCGTGCAGATATTTCTTGTACTCCTCCGGTAGATTATGCTCGTCGGCGCCATCCGTTATCAACTTTAAATAGCGTGCCGAAGCCTGTGCGTAGCTGGGATCCGGTCTCGAGATGCGACCACCGCTCTTTGGTGGTGGTTTGCCCGGCGGAGTGGGAGTTATGGCTGGAGAGAATAATGTGTGCGCTTTGAATGGCGCTGTGCTTGGCTTCTCAGGGACGGTCCTTGAAGTAGGGAGTACGTAGCAGTGGACGACGACGTCCTGGTATGACGCACCACCGCCCTCCGTCGCGATGATGTGAGCGTAATCCTCCCTGGAGACCTCGTATACAACCCCTACTAAACCTTTCTTCCATCGATCTTTATGGTACTTCGGGTTTCGCTCGCTCTCAAGCAACGGGACTTTCTCGGTGTTGACGGCGGCCAGATGATCAAGAATTTGGGTCTTCCTATATCGGGTATTGGCAAAGCATGGCTCGGAGTACGGTATGCCGGGGAGATCAAAAGTCATGACAAGCTCAGGGACCAGAACATTGACCTGTGCCAAAGGCTTGATGCCTCGCTTCCCCAGGAACGTCTCTGCACTGAGGTTTGATCCATATGCAAGATATAACACCGTCTCCGAACCTCCGGAAGCCTTGGCATATACTTCTGCTGTAAAACTCTCTGTGTCGAAGGGCGTCTCGTTCAGGGATTGCAGCTTCCGTTGCTCTGATGGCGCTGGTAAACATTTAGATGACTTCTCAGTCTGGTGATGCGATGGTACGTCAACGTCCTGGACGTGCTGAAGAGCTGCGATGGCTTGACCGCCAACAATAGAGTTCCTCCGGGAGCGAGCGCGAAAGGAGACGTGATCTTCGGGTGGTGCCATGTTGGACTTCCGAAAATGTTTGTCTGATGACACGAGCTTCAATTTCACATAAGCAATAGGACCTCAGTCAAACAAAGAACAACGAAGCGCAGTTAAGTCAAAGCAGAGCAGATCCAGGAGTCCAGCAAGCTTGATCTTATATACCTTACCTATACTCCCGGCACAAGTCACGAAGCGGTTCCGGTCCTTGTATTATTTATATCAGCAGGTAGTTACAAATACATCGGGGTCGGCAGCCTGCTGTCGCCAAGTCCGGGTTGCTTACAAACTCAGCATGAGGCTGCGATCCGTAAGCTCCTGGAACAATGTTCGGCCGAGGGCAAGGGCTAAAGTCTAAAACTTTGTCTTAGCGAGAAGCTATGACGTCCAAAGAGCGAATCGCGATATTGATCCGCAAGAAGGAACAATAAGTTAATAGATGGGAATCTGGATACAGGGATTCCGTACACAAACCTTTGATTTACATTACAAACCTTGAGCCGCGATTTGAGGGATATACTTCGTGCATGCGCTGAGTCACTCGCCGTTCCCCAGGTCGTCAGGTCTTTCCTCTCCTGCAATCGCGAGCAGAGCTCACCCCACGTGAAGTTCAAAAATCACGGACGGAAAGTTCAGGATTTAGCAGCGACGAGTTCTCAAGTTCCCAACTTCCCAACTCTTCACCGTCTCCTCAAAAGCTCGCGCATGAAAATATCGGATTTGCGAGTTGGGAGACCCAAGAATTGGCATTGAATCACTAGGCTTAATCACCGAGTCTCAGCACCATGGACTTGGTAACTCGGTATGTCAATTGCTCGCGTCTTCGTCGCAATTCAGCCGCCATATCTTGACTGTACAAGGAATTGACTGTATAGCAAGATTAGAAGGCCGTCTTCTCTTCGCTGTACCCAAGAGTTCGTGCACCGTCCACAACCTTTTGGAACCCTTCTCAAGACCTCTATCGCTAACATCTCTGGTGCGCAGAGGGTCGGTTGCAACAGGCGACTTTCGATCTTCTTTCCGGTAGCGATATCCAATTTCGGCGAGAAACGCGCCTCGATATTGCCCTGGTCAAGAACCATGACATCGCCCTCGTCTTCCTTCCCGCCGCGGACATACCCACCTTCGTCGGCGAAGGTCGAGTCGATCTTGGTATCACCGGGAGAGATCAGGTCGCCGAGCATGAAGCCATATCGCCCGGTACGAAGAATACCGGTGTGGAGGAGGTCCTCGATCTAGGATTTGGGAAATGCAGGCTGCAGGTGCAAGTGCCGGAGAAAGGCAAGATTACGGAGGCAAAGGAATTAGTGGGGAAGAACGTAGTCACCAGCTTTGTTGGGTTGACGGAAAAGTACTTCGAGGAGTTAGAGGGGTCGAATACGGAGAACGGGATGCTTAACGGAGAGGGACCCAGGGGAAACAGATTGAGAACGAAGATCAAGTATATTGGTGGGAGTGTCGAAGCTGCGTGCGCACTAGGCGTTGCAGATGGGATTGTGGACCTCGTCGGTATGAACGACCTTCTCAACCCTACTAAGTCAGCATGTTGGGCTAACACACGTTCTTTAGAGTCTGGGGAGACGATGAAAGCGGCAGGCCTGAAAGCGATCGATACCGTAGTCGAGAGCACAGCAGTTCTTATCAAGTCAAAACACCCATCAAACCAGAAGCTAATAGATCTCATTGCATCGAGAATCAAAGGCATCATCAGTAAGTGTCGTCTTTCTGTCTATGTCTGCTCTGACAGCAGGCCATATTGATTAATATGATTGTTAGCTGCGCAAAAATACGTCCTGTGCCAGTATAACGTCCACCGAACGGTCTTAGAAGCTGCTACCCATGTTACCCCCGGCATGAGAGCGCCTACAATCACAGCACTGGAAGACGCAGACTGGGTCGCTGTGAGCTCGATGGTCGAGAAACGAACGATCGCGACGGTGATGGATGACTTGACTGCTGCTGGGGCGAGGGATATTCTCGTGTTGCAGATCGCCAATTCGAGGACTGGATGAGAAGAAGCAGGTGATGATACCACATAGAGTAGCCTTTAGATGATCCGGGTTTCAAGACTCAGTCAGCCATAAGTCCTGGTTTGGCGTCTTATGGCAACATGTTGCAAGTAGTAATGGTTACTGCACGACATATAGATGCGTGGGACATTTAGAACTACAATGGTAGGCGAATTCTTTCATATAGATTCCATACCAAGTGATCCGCTGGTTGAAGCTCCTGTTCTTGCCGAATGTATGAGGCGTCCGCAGCAGGGCTGATAGGGGCTTCTGCCGGATTAGTCTGCGCCGTCCCCACTGCGGCGAGATGATATGTAAGCTGTGGCATGTGAAACCTCCGGGGCTTCCAACCATGTATAAAAAAAGACTATCACCGCAGACACAGCTATCCTTGAGGCTCGATCTTTTGACGCATCTCTTCCCCCTTCGGCAACACTCTCAAGCCCGCAAGGCCTCGTATGCAACGTTGCGGGAAGGGGTCGTAGTTCACAATTGACCTGCAAGCTTTGAACCCGGTCTCACAGAGCATGAGAAGCACAGGCAGAGTAGTAAGGCTGTTGTGGCCAGAGTGGCGTTGTGTGCTTGGCAGGCAAGCTGGCATCGTCGCAGACCAAGGCCCGTCGTTAAGAAGGAAGAGCTTGAAAGAGAAGTGGATGCTCCCGAGGTGGGCGTGACGACCAACTTTTCCATGGTATGCAAGCCGACCCAGTGCACTTCCTGCCTTGGCGTCGAGTCCAGGCCACACGCCAGGACAGCACGGCAAGAAGCATGCAGGCGTGCATTAAGAGATCCATGGTGCCTGTGTAACCAGGCTGAACATGAAGTGAAGAGTCGTCAGTAGTTTCGCTTGACTCAGGACATCCAACAGATGTAGACTTGTTGATCTCGCCTTCCGGTTGCTAAGGCTATTCCGAACTGTTTAGAGTGTGTAGGTAGCCATACCCTCATCTGCCTGTTTAAAGACCAACGTCTGACGCAGGCATGGGTGACTCCGGCAATGCTTCCCATCTTGACCCCATTATTCTCTGGCAAGTTTCAACTTTGCCACTTGGATGTCAAGTCTTTCGCAGGCGTTTCCTAGTCAAGCCAGCCTCTGCAACAGCATCTTCTGAGGGGTTTATCAAGCTCAAAGTCTATGTATGCCTTCAGCTGCTCAAGCGCATCTGCCCTCCTGACGATAGATAGGACAGAAGGATTCAAGTCCAGTTGAGACACCAGGAAGGATTTGATTGTCTACCTCGCTTATCTGGCAAAAATATGACCTTATAGATCTGCAACTGGGTATGACCAGCCAATCTAGCCTGAGCCTGCCCCAAAGTCCCTTGGCTATATACAACACCGACTGATTCCTGTCATTGCTTCTCAATCAAACAATCAACGCCATTGCTAAAGGTTGGCCGGACTAGCGAGGACAGAGGACTGGCCGCCACATCCTGCAAAAGTAACCGTCCTGCCATGGATGGCCGTATTGTCCACCAATGTCGGTGTCTGCACCGAATCCTCTGTTCTTAAGCCGGTTCGATAGTTCGCTGAGAAGCCCCAGGAATACGCTTTGCCGTCCATCGATATGGCTATAGAATTATCGATACCTGCTGTGACGAAGAATGCTGTGACATCTAGAAGATTTTAGTAAGCGCATACTGATCGAAAGCATTTGGCTTACCCGGGACCCTGGTGGGAACTGAGAGTATCCGTGGCCGATTGCGTTCATCGAAGAACAAGTTATCCCGAGGTAGACTATCTAATTGGATGCCCATTTGGGAATCATCGCAACGACCCCACACCAGGACCGTGCCATCTTTGGTGTTGGCAATTGAGTGGTGATTCCCGCCGGAAATCCCTTGGATCCTGTAGGGCTCAAGATTCTGGACAACGGTCGGCTCCTGAATGACGGCGCCGTCTTCTCCAGCGCCTGCGCTGACTCCAGTCTGTCCGAAGTTGTTAAGACCCCAGGCATAAACGCGGCCTAGATCATCAATAGCAAAGCTATGATATGAGCCACAGGATATATAGATGATCTTCTTCCCTGGGAGGAAAATCGGGGAGGGTGTGAGATTGGTGATCATCGACGGCCCTGGGTTCTCAAATCGATGAGAGTAACGACGACGACCAAGCTGAGACTGCTGCCCACCACCCCACGCAAAGACTTCACCACTCATGTTAAGAGCTAGAACATGATTACTGCCTGCAGCGATTGTTGTGATGTTCTTTAAGTGTGGGATCAGTGTAGGCCTATCCTGAGACTTTGCTCCCTTCAAGACCCCAATTGGGGAGAAGCCTATGGTGCCCTCGTTCCCCTGCACGTATAAGCGGAGAAATGGAAACACGGTCACAGCGCTTACCTTGAATGTCCCCCAACCATAAACGAATCCGTCAGCCGTGAGTGCGAAACTAGCGCTGTCGGTTGCAGCAACCTGAGCGATGTGGTCGGCATAACTGCTGAAAAGCTCCGCTGGAATGGCTGTGGGACTGCTTTCTCGAGGATTCAAAACTATATCATCTTCATCCTCACAGTCGGAGTTTGGCTCCCACGTGGTATCCCGGCCAAGAGCTCCATCATCGTTGACTCCCCACGTCAAGATCTTGGAGTCGTGAGTCAGAGCAACACAGTGCAATCCGCCCACCGCAATCTGAACAACTCCCATGGCATCTGCATCGAGAAGGTCATTGAGACGTGGAGCTCTAACACCCGTCGGTTTTTTGCCACCCCTGGTCACTGCACCCAGCCCAAGTTCACCCGACTCCCCATCTCCGCAAACAAAGATGTCAAGTTTCTGCGAAGGTCTGCTGTTGACTGTAGTGCTACGTTTTGGCCTCTTTGTTGCGGTATGTGGTGCTGCAATATCGTCGGGCGCGGTTCGCTTTTTGTTGTTTGATGGCTTCAGCTCCTGCGATGTCCGGTATTTTGCGTGTTGGCTCGCCTTGGACTGGTCTGATGAATGAGGTATATTAGCGGATTAGATACTCGTCACGACAACTGCCAATGGAAGGTTGTAAGACACAAAACGCAGGTATTTGCCGCCAGGCTCTTTACCTGACATATTCTGGACTGGCTTCGTCCTATCCGCCACAGCCTTTCGATTGGCAGTCTTCTTTCGCTCTCGGGTTGCCATGCTTTCAATCGTCGCCCGTAGCAATTTCTCTCGCGTGTTTTCCGCGCTTGCCCACTGGGCGGTCTTTCCTGGCAGCGGAGCTTGGCAGAGCGGAAGACGCTCAGCGGCGGCCGATAAGTTGACTGTAAGGTCGATCGGTCCGGGATCGCGGGCAATGCGAGACTATCAGACGGCAAATGTAGCGAGGAGCAATCGAAAGGACAATGAAGTGTGTGAAGGTCGTCGCAAGAAGCAAGACCTGTCAGTGGCGGAAAATTACTCGGCGCAAGGTCATATAGTGTAGAGGAGGGCGGTGGAGGAAGACGAGGGCCCTTAGATGGCTTGTTCGGGGCTGTGGCAGTGGCGAGGCCGGACCAACGCGGTCAAGAACGAGCGCGGGTGGACCGGTCAACTGAACTCGGCAAGATCGTAAAGCACTGACTTTGCAGTGCCAGAAGATCCACGGTACGCCTCAATGCCGGGGAGAATTTTCGGTTGAAAAGGGATAGGTAAGGTTAGTAAGCAAAGGTCGCTTGACAACAAGGTGTTGTGCAGGCAACCAAGGGATTATTGGTGCGAAAAGTGTTGCACATCACGTGCGAGGATATGGTAACTTAAGGTACCTTACCTAACGTAAAATACGCTTCGACATGTTGTGATCCCTCGCTTGTTACCTACACTGTGCAAGCCATATCCTCACACGTGATGTGTACATTTCTCGCATTACCTTACTTATTTAAGTAAGGTAAGGTAAGGTACATAGTTCAGACTGGCCCAGCTTACATCGTTTATATAAGTTTATATCATTTAGGTAGCCATACAAAGGTATAAGTTATATCCAAAACCTCTCCACAGACAGAACTCCACTTCCCGTCTGTCAAACAAAACGATATACTAATCAATACTAATCAATCAACCGACTTACAGTAGCTGCTGACATGGTGATGATCCAGATCATCGCTCTGTTCATGAAAACCTTCTTCTGCCGTCCAAATGACGCTTCACAGCCAGCACGGCACAGCCGCACCGCTTGAGTCGTTCGTCATCACCTAACGATCTGCGTCCCAGTTCAAATAATAACCGCGATAATTATAGGCCGAAATCATCTCTGCAATCTCACGTGGGATGGGGATCCTGCAATGTACCGTCAAAGGATCTCTCAATTTCCACGTTGAATTGCAAGTCGTACCTCTGCAATGTCGCCATTTCCTCAATATATCGTTCTTCCTCGCGCAGTTCTCTTCCTCTTCGTCTCAAGTCGTTCTCAGCTCGGCGCAGCCGAGGTATAAGCGCTTCTTCCTCCGATTCAGCGTCAAGTACATCCTCCCTTAATTTTTGACCTATTTCATTAGCATCAACAAGCGCCGTTTTGAGAAATAGGACTCACGGATACGGGCCCTAGATTGGTTACTCCGGCCAAGTCTATCCTCCCTTTCGCGAGCTTCTCGGCAACGATATGTTCGATCACGAGCGGCATCATATCGGGCTTGGGAGGTCTGCAGTTGGGTTACCGCTCGGTAATGGTCATCCTGAAGCTTCGCTAGCCTGCCGGCCAATGTACGGAAGTTCGCCAGTTTGATGAAACAACGGTAATAATAGGGGCAAAGAATGTACAGTATACGACACCAAAATTGATATATATGATGCAACGCAAGATGCTGACCTGTTCTCCAGGCCTCTGATGGATTCTCAATGCATCTTATATAGCCGTCCCCCAATGCTGAAATGCAACCCTCGAATAAAAGTACCTGCAAACCAGGGCAGCGATACGCTCGAGTCTCGGCTCCATTTCAAGATTTTAAGCTAATTTTACCTACTAGCCGCCCAGACGTTCGAGGTTGCTACTTCTCTTAGATCGTAGCAGAATGACCAAGGAACATGAGTAGCCTGGGTTTGTCTAGGGTGCCCGCGAAGAGGAACAGATGGGTTGTGTTCGTTTGACGCGCTGTAAACATATAGTCCTGAAACTTTGGCTCATCATGTGCTGGCGCTTGCTCTTCTTTGCCTACCAGGTATTATCAAAAGCACTGCCGTTCTAACCACGTCGGACCTTCAGCGTTTGAGGCCGGTCCCAATATTATACCGCGCAGCTCTCTGTATTTTCTGGCTTCAAAGAAACGGGATGGGCTTGCCAACAGACTTTCATTTCATTCGATACTGGACCCCAATATCAAGCGCCCTTCATGGCAGATAAAAAAAGAAAGAGCGTCTGTCTCTATTCCAGTTTTCCTCCTCCAACTGCATGAATCTGAAACTTGAACAACGCTACACGAGCACCAGCGCCCACAGCACCCAGTTCAGCGTCTCTGTGGGCCGGTCGAAAGTGCTGCATCCTGATGATTGTCAATCGTCAAGGCAGCATCTCATAGCTACCGCGCGCCAAGAAGTAGGTTCGCAACGCCGCAAAGTGGGGGAGATTGGGAGATTGTTCCGTGGGTTGATATCCTGCCTCTTCTCCTTCTTTCAATCCAGATCCCACTTTCGATATTGGCAACGCATTCCAACATGTGCCTGAGGCAAGAGTGTCGTTGCATCCGCGCCCAATACCTTAGCGTGCAAGGTGGCTGCGATCCAAGCGCCGTGCTGCATGCCGTGGAGCAGGAACAGCGCACCACTGAATCATAGTAGGGCTGGTCACTAGCCCAACACTGAATTCAAATAGCCAATTGTACCAACCGACCGTTGCACCAGTCAGATACCCATGAATGAATCAACAGGCCCATGCCCGGACATGTTGTAGTATGAAGCTACAGTACAGTACCTTACTCTAGGGTTGTTACAGGGTGAAAGCGCTAGACAACAATGCCGCTAGGGCTGAACTTTGTGGCTTACCTTATATAGAGCGCTTAAGGTAAGTTACATACCTTACTACTTGTACCTGCCTTAGGTACCTATTCACACGTTGTTTTCCGTAGCCGCTGCCAGGAGGTGAGATATCCCTGCTGGGCAGCTTTGGAGCAGTTGCACAGAACCGTCCCGGTAGCCGAGCTCTCGTAAGGCACATATCGCATCTGACTTCTAGGGCTTACTACAGACCTGTTTCCCCACGCAAACATACTTGACCGGAGATCTTCTACCCAGATAAACATGTCATGATCCAGAACAGGCGGCCAGCGCTTCTCAGGACGCCCGTCGTCTAGATATGAAGATGGTCGGTCTCGCAAATTAATCTGAATATCACCGGCTTACTTACTTAGACTTATGGACGACGGTTCTTGGGCGAAGGATCAGGACGTGGGTCAATACCCCGTCTGAACTCCAGCTGTGCTTCCCCCTGGGTCTATGCAGAGCCACGAGAACTGTATCCACTATGAGTTCATGATCCCAGAGCAAGGCTACTCGAAACCTTGTCAAGCAGATGGGTCCAGAGCACAGTATTGGCTTACAACGCCAGAGCACTTACCCATCGATTATCCGATATCCAGGTCACTTTAGGTCCTTGAACCGGGATGTTACACATGCAAAGGCAGCTGCATAGTGATCACTCAACAATAGCATCTCCACACATGACCGATATCCGCCTACCCCACAACCATCGCATACAACGTGCCGGTGCTATCATCATGCGGACGCCAGCGGTCGTACCTATGGTCAACGAGGAACAAAACAACGAAGAAATTCAGACGGAAGGTAAGTCAGTCGTTGAGTACAAGTTATGCTTTGCTGACGAGCCACGTCAGATCTTTCTTTCGCCGTCCATAGCTCACGACCACAGATGTTCGGAGCACTAGATCCTACTAATCGAGCAGTCCGCCACAACGATCAGTTATCTCGGAACTCCCTTCGAGCGGCGATTCGCCGCGAGGGCCGGAAAGACTCTACTGCACATGTCACAGTCACCCGTCGTCACTCTTTAGGGCGGCTTTAGGTCTTTGCCGGTCTCAGTGCTTGGAGGCCGATAGCAGTGTAGAGTATGTTGACCGGTACGTTTGTGACGGCATGATGCTGCGAGGAAAGTGGAATAGTCCAGATATATTCCTGGTCACAGCACGCGCGTGGAGACACAAAGGGCTCGGGGTAATGCATATAGTAGATCCGGGACTGGATATCTAAATGATGAGAATGACGAGGGGTTCAACAGTATCGCCGAATTTTCATTCCTACCTGCATCTAGCGTCACGAATTCACCTTATGCTCTCGACTTGAGGAGGGTACGGGGACGTTATGCTATATAATTTGCGCACCGGTCATGGCTTGCCCAAAGTTGAGTCGAGAGCTATTTCAAGAGAGGTTGCAGGTATCCTGTCATCTCAGTAGGAGATACTAGTGCAATCTATACCAGTGCGATCTACCAAGAGAAATCTCTGAGCAACACCTTACAGACCGCTCAATCTCCGTTGCTTTTGCCGTTATGCTGCTTGATCCACTTGTTCACCACAGCTGCGATTTCAAGATTATTCTTCTCCAAGAACATAAAGTGGCCGTTGCCGTGGATACCGATGTCCGCGAGCTTGATCCAGTCGGGCTTGGCCCCGCATTGCTTCAGGTAGTTGATGACGCACTGGTCAACGGTGATGTGGATGGATCCTTCGCCGGTCAGCGCCAGGTACGGCACCTTGGCGATGTTCGGCAACTGTCTTGCTGGAGCGACTTGCTGGACGCAGGAGTGCAGGGCTGGGGAGTCCTCGCCGACGCTGACGGTGTGCAAATCGCTTGGTGATGTCACGGGTGGATCGTATGTTATGGGGTGGGCCGTCAGACCATAAGGGCGGGCGAATGCACTTCCGCTAACGAAGGAAACGAAAGGAGTGTTTGCTGGTTCGACGTTGATGCTGCCTACGACAAGATCGGGACACTGATCGGAGATGGCAGTCGCGAATTGTGCTCCATAGGAGTGGCTGATGAGAAAGGATGGACCGATGCGGCTAAGGAGATCACATCCGTCGGCACGCATGGAGAGTTCCTCGCGACTGGCGTTCGACGTCAGAGGGATGAAGGTCGCAAAGAAGGCGTCAAAAATAGGGTCGCCCCTCACGCCGGACTACAACATGTGAGTAGGGATTTCGATGCACGCCGCACGGGAGAAGCTACTGACGCCTGGCCATTGTGTATGAAGTTTGGCCTGAGGATATAGAGTTGTCCTCTCGGGCGCCGAGAAACCAGCTTCTGCAATCTCGGCGGTGGCACCAATGCGAAGCGGGTAACCTGCCAAGTCCTCCTGGGTGCTTCGACCGACCGACGTCTCGTCGACGATATAGACCGCATAGCCCTGATCAAGGAACCAAGAAGCCCAGCCCTCCCGGTTATCTGGTGTCTGAAGCCACGTCTGATCCTCAAGTTTTAGCTCACGAAGGCATGCACGCACATCACCGGAACAGGCACTACAACGATACGCCAGGGACTCTTACCACGCCAGAAATACCACCACCGTGCAGGAAGACCAGCGGATGTGGCTGACTGATGCCCTTGGCCGGTATCAACTTCTCGACGTACATCTGATCGACCAGGATGTTGCCCCCGAAGGCGGCGTCATAGACGTAGTGGCCACCAATGTAAAAAAAATCCCGGCGATGGAGGGCTTCGTCAGAGCAGCATTTGGGGCTGACTGCATTCTCGGCAGTGCAGTTGGTTGGTGTAGAGGCAACATCTGCAGTGACGACGATAGGCAGTAGTAGAGCAGTCCACCAACGCATCTTGTCGAATCGGTGTTGTCTCGTACCGCTAGCTGAAACTCGTATTGGTCTAAGACACACGATTTGGTCGGTCTAGGAGCTACAGGTCTCAGCTGAAGGATCGAAAGGCAGGGAAGGTTTCTAGGAGACGGTTGTCACGCCGGACTGTGAACGAGTAAAGCAAGCAGGAAAAGATCTGCTTCAAGCAACGTCTGGGACATGCCGGGCACTATATGGACACTATGATTCAAAGGTATATTGATACGAAGTAAGCAACTCTTTGCCCTTGGATCCACAGCTCAACGGTGTAAGCTCGGCCGCTGGAGCGCATGAGAATCACAAAGTCCCGCTCGAACCTTCGACAACAACAACAATCAAGCGTTCCCTCCAACATTGCGTATGCGCGCTATTACTGGCAATGATATGACTTGCTGACATGATTGGTGTCTATGGGTGCAGTAAGTTTGCCCCTTAGCATGCTGTTTGGTAATATCAATGACCCATTATTATTTCCGCGGTGGGCAGAAGGCCTTTGACTTGACTTTGGAAGCTTGGAGGCTGGACCCGAGTTTGGTTGCAGTTGATATATAAGCGTATAAGCGCTCCTACCATGGACCCGACTAACTTATACCATTTCCCCGACGCATGCAAGCGTCAATAGTGCAATCTGGGGAAAGCGGCCAGGTACACGGGTCGGCCAATGTCTGACCAGCGGCTCTCCAACGACAAGGTTGTTGGACCGACCCATACATGCAGGTGTCTGCTACAGTAACTTTATGTCTGACGTGTGATCAGCACGTTAACGTAACTTATTGTAGCACTTTAGCACCGGAAGAGAGGTGAACTGAGGGGGTCTTGATGGGATGACGAACCCTACCAGGTAAAGGTACCTAGCGTTCACAGGACCGGAGAGTTACAGTTGCAGCACCTTACCTAGAGAAGTTAGTTACCAAACCTATCTAAACGTACAATAATACCTTACTGTACAGTATGTACGGGTTAAGGCAGAGAGTACCTTGGACTGTGCTGGCGTTGAGGCAGTCCGACGCCAGCATGGCCGGCCAAATGAGAATGTTGCGATGCCTTTTGGCTCGTACGCCGTCGTTTCTGACCCCGGCTTGCGGGGGGCCACGAGCGGGATGGTGGGAGGTATGTAACTAGGTTACCTGAAGCTGTACCTCCGTACGGAGTATTCGAAGTGGCTCTCTCACCTGCTTGCTTCCTGTAGATTTGACAGCCACAAATGTCCTTTCTCTTGTTTTCTCTCCACTTGGACAAAGGCACAGCTTGGCCCCTGCTTGAACCCCAGCTTGAACCCCAGCTTGGACCCCGGCGAGAGCACGATTATAGTACATTTCCTTAGGAGGATTTCTACCTTATCTTCTAAGTTACCATGTTTACGGATCGTGGCACATGAAGTCTCCTTCCCATGTTCCTCCTCTCATCGGGAGAGCCATGACTGTTAAAATGGCCATTTCGCTCTTTTGTGAGGGAGACTGGCTGAGCTTCAATTGCCCTTTTCTGCTCATCCATCACTCGGTCTTCTGTCTTGGCCAAAGGTCTTGGCTCATCTTCGTCGGCTTCTTTTCATCTTCTTCGTCTTCAACTGCGACAATTGATCGGTAACCTTCAATCTGTGCATTGACGAAATCGTCAAAGATGGCGGACAGCTCTGCTTTACTTGGGCATCCGCCCAACACACAAGACGACTACTGGATTGCCAGAGGTATGCTGCGCCTCTTTGGCTTGTTCAAGGCGGATCCGCACAAGGGCGTGATGGTTCTGCCTCGTCCCCCTCCAAGCCGATACCATCTCGAAAGCAACGGACCCGGTATCATTGCGGGCGCGTCCGTGAGCATTGCCATCATGATTGCCATCACAGGCACCCGTTTAGCAATTCGATACTTCAAGCGACGCTTGATATGGGGCTGGGATGATTGGTTCATCATTCCCGGAGTGGTAGGCAATCCAGGAAAGACAGTGCATCGGCCGGGTTGACCAGTTGTTTCGACAGATTTTCGCCGTGGCCTGGGCAGCGCTCCAGATCGCGATTGTTCCTTATGGAGGAGGGGGACGACACATTTATGACGTGACGTACCAAGAGTTTTACATATTCTATTTTGTATGTGGATTGCGCATATGATTAAGCACATGGAAGGGACTGATCGATATGATCAGGTCGGCATGGTGGATCTGCTAGTTTTCTTCCCCGCGACTGGCTTCGTCAAGATGTCCATCACGTGTTTCAACATGCGCATCACCGGCCTCACTTCCAAAGGATGGATGATCGCACATCAGACCTTCCTCGCTGTTCTTTTCAGTTACAATCTCGCTGCCGTTCTCACGATCGTCTTTTACTGCAGCCCAGCTCGTGCCACGTTCGACCTACTCGGCGCTGGGAAGCTCCCCGGCCCGCAAAAATGTGGGGGCTTCAACGAGAGGAACCGACTGGCGACGGCATTCAACATCTTCCACATCGGTTCGGACTTCTGCCTCCTATCTGTTCCGATCATTGTACTCTGGAAGGTCCAGATGCATTGGGCGACGAAAATGCGACTCTTCTTTGTCTTTTCCATCGGAGCCGTTTCCTCCATCGCCAGCGTGATGCGACAAATCGCCGACTCAAAACCACGGCTTGACGAGACATGTATGTCCACCATCTTCTCTTCCCCACCACCTCGCTCAGACCGAGCTTGACGGGCATGACGGACAAGCTCGAGACGTTAACAAGGAAGCACAGACGAGATTCCCTCGCTCATCAACTGGGTTCTTGTGGAGCTGACTTTCGGCGTCATGGCCGCCTCCCTTCCTGTCCTCAGCGCACTGATCCCCTCCCCTTTCAAGAGCCAAAGTGGCAGCGGCCGGCGCCTTGGATATTTCGGTGCCTCGTCCCGCCTCCCACACATCTCCTCCAATTCCTCCAACCCCAGCGGCCAAGGGGCGCAACCCCTCAAAAGTAAAGGCAGCCAGGAAGGCATCCTGCGTGAAGACGAGGTCGAACTCCATTTCCAAACGAGCGGGCCTCTCGGCGAACCGGACCGGGGCAGCGACGGCGGCCTCGGCCTCCACACCAACAACGACAGCTCGGTGCGTCCGTCGTCGGGGAGCACCTACCCGGAGATGACATACCCCCCGGCTGCAGTCACCCCGAAGCGGTCGTCGAGGCAATATAACTTTACGCTCGGAAAGCTACGGAACGGCCGCCACGAATAGGCCCAGCGAGTACAGTACGTCACCTGGTATGACGGGCCTCTACGGGCACAGAGTCACATACTCGTCAACAACAGTGTACATGTTTTGGTGGGTCGGTCAGCTTTGCATATCTGTCATGTATATGAGGTTGCGTCTCAGCATCATGTATACCCCCCCAATCCAATGTACATATTCTCAGATTATACCTCTACATAGTCCACCATTTCTTCCATCATACCAGGACTTCTACGTGAGTTATCGGGGGGCGTGGGACTATACCACGACACTGCTTACCTAAATCCTTGAGCCTGCCTAGGTACAGTAGGAACCCGCCTGAGGTCTGTGGTGAGATGGTCACCATACATTCTCAAAGTCCAAGTCCATTTCCTGCCAAGTCCAGCGTCCGGTACAATCCCCTTACATGATTTCAAGCGCATGGAAGTCCAGTACCGTCCCTGCCGTAGTGGGACATTATATCAAGGAACGGCCACCGCTCTAAAGCATCATGGCTTACTCACCTTAGTTCTGACAGCACGGATGGCACGGATGGGCATAGGCTCCCGTGTCCTACAGTCGACCGCAGCCGGGCAATTTATCACCTACTACTGTAACTACCTACCGTATGTGCATAGGTACCGTATGTACGTGGACGACGTACCTTAGGCAGGACTGGACATAGAGCGGAGGGGATGCTGAAGGGTAGCAAGCATGCCAAGATGACCGACCCGTATACCTACCTTATGCTAAGCAGTACATGCATGCTCCCTACAGTACGATCTTACGTACAGTAGTACCCGACCTAGAAGCGATCGAGTAGCAGGCCCCAGTAACTGCAAATCTGTGCGATGTGCGTCGCGTGGGAGTTGCATGCATGCACCTTATGCAGGGCTTGAGGGGGTTCAGTCAAGGTTGGTCTCATGGAAGGTTCCGTTGGTGTTGTCTCAAAAAAATGACGTATTTCTTGGGATTTCTCACGCTTTCTGGAAAATGAAAGATCCATTGGTCTATCTATCTGCCGAACTTGTGCTGTCAAGACCAACGGACCTTTCGGTGGTGAACCAACCGACCGTGTGGTCGTTTAGGCGGTATGTTGTGGGGAAAAGAGGTTCAAGTCGAACGCCGGGGTTCGTTAGGAGATATTAATATTATTGGGGTCGTACCGGTATCTCCTGGGAATAATAGACGACCGAGGGGGGACCAAATCCAATCTTCTGCGCTTGTGCGAGCGGACCCGGGCTGCGCTTGTATAGGTCGGTGGTGAGTGATTGGACGTCCATTCTCAGCTGCCTCAGCTGCGTTCCGTCGTGACAGGCTGCCTGAGAAAAGGGTTCCATCTGCTGGCCGGTGGTCTGTCCGGATTGTTGGCATCCAATGGCTCAACTTATCGTTAGGTAAGCCTTATCTTAGGCACGAATAGCTAGAGGACTCGTGATGATGAGCGCGATGACGGCTAGCGGTGTTCTGATATTGGCTTCACCGGCCGTTGAAGCATAAAAAGGGCTTCTTTCATTCCAGTAGCGGCCTGTCAAACCCTGCCCTACTCCCTGTTCGTCCACAGCGCGCATTATTGCCCGTCCTGTCCCTACTACTTGGTATTGGCATTCCTCAACCGCAGCCTGTCATCAAGACGATGAGTGAGGAGGCGAGACAGAGCTCCGGTGGATGTGTGCGTGGCGTGGTGTTGGACAGAGCGCAGACGGCGCTCAACACCGCCGCTTTCCTAGCGCAACCGTTGACATTGCTGGAGTGGTTCTCGGCCCGTGACGTGACTTCCCGCTGATAGAGGTACCCGAAGTGTGCTCGTCGCCTTCCCTGCTGAGGGAAGCGTAGCTTGTCCCGAGTGTGGAGGGGTGGAGGCAGGGTCCCGGAATGAGATGGTCGGGGCCAGGCGCCAATCCAGCTAGTTATAACGATAATCCTGGAACGATGGATGCGATGAGATGCATGTGCTGAGTTGGACCTTATGGAATTCGGTGGTTGGAAGGAAGCTAGTTATGCCACTGTGGCTTCTTTATACTCCTGTCAAGATGTCGTTTGGGGGTACGGGCTGGAGTGTCGGAGCAATCTACAACAAGCGGGAGGACACGACATGAAATGAAGGGCATAACATTTGGCGAAGTCATCAGATGGGGCAGGTGCCCTACAGTGTATGTACCGTACTTATGTTATAAATTTCGTACTCAAACAAACACCTCCCCTCGAGGGCGTCAACACCATATAGCCTGGCTTTACGGGATATCCAAACCTCTGCCGACCTTCTCAAACTTGATCATCCGGTTACTGGGGCGGGGAAGGTACATATAGTCGACGACCTCATCGTAGTCTTCAATCCTTAGGTAGTACCTGGTACAGATGGCGGTGGTTCATCATCCATTCTCGTGATGGCCTTCCAGAGTAGTTGTGCAGATGATGAAAGAGGCTTTATAGAGATATCAGCTTTCAGTTCAAAGTGCGTGGCTGAGCTGGAACACTGATTCGAAGGTAATGATAATATAGGTGTTGGATAAAACTTGTTGGCAACGAAGTGAGCTCACAGCTCGCTCAATCTGCAGCGTCCGCTTTATTCTCCACATTCACCCTACAATCAATACCGCTCTCCACGCTTCGTTCATTGACTTCTGCTGTGCTCAAGAATAATGGGTTGTTAGCTTGTATGGCTTGAGGAAGCTCTTCATAGGAAGGGGCCAGCTGGCTATACCGGACACAGTGTGGGAGGAGGTTTATATCGCACTTTCATACGCCGATAAGTCCTTTCGTGTCGGGATGGAACTAAGCATCCAAGTCGGCGCATTCGTCCTTGATGTCTGGCCATTAAGTAGGTGGCGGAGGACAACTGACCTTCTCAAGGGCAGCTTCAACTACCCTGGCTTCGCAAAGGCGAGAGCTACCTCAACAGAAGCTTGTAATGCCCTCAGTACCCTCTATGGGCTCAAGATACCGAGCTCATTGAGTTGTGCGTTTGGGTATTAAAAACCATTGCGATACCCTCCGATAACAATCGAGGAAAGAGCCTGCATGAAGAACGAGTGTTGAGAAAGACCTTCTTCGACACTGTATCGAACATGTAGTCGGTCACTCTACACGCTTCGGTGCCAGTGTGATTTGCGTTCGAAGAGCTGGTGAATGGGCCATCGTGCCAGGAGGCCCATCCCGAGCAATGGCTCACTGTCCAAGACCGAGCTGCGCAGAGTTGTAGCGACTGGCGTAAGCCGCTTTTCTTCCTTCATTGGCATATCAAAGTCTGACAGTCAGCTGTCAGGTGAGCTCTAGCACATGTAATGAGCAGCATTATGGCCAGTACCCTCAAATCCTCATAAGCAGAACCGAGACAAGGTTAGTTCTGAAGAGCAATGCTTGGAGTCCACAACAGTGGAAGAGTGAAATTTTATTCTCTATGGAAGCTTATCGACACTGTCCCCTACCCCATTCGATTGTCCTTCCTCGTGAATTGCTCCCTTCGCCGTGTATCCCTTGGGTTCCATGACGTGCTCCAGCCAGCCAAACGAATCCTTGATCTTCCCCTGTTGAATACCCTTCAACGTCGTCAGCAGCTTCACGCACGCCGGACCTGGCTCATCGCCGCCACCCTGGTACGTGAACTTGTCGTTCTTCGACTTCATGGTTATTGACTTGATCGGCACCAGCGCAGCGGCGGTACCAGCTGCCATGATCTCCGAGAAGCTGGGCAACTCGTCGTACGGTATCGGCCTTCGTTCGATTTTCCAGCCGAACGATTTGGCAAGTTCGCACACGCTGTCGGAGGTCACGCTTTTGATGACGTTCTTGCTGTCCGGCACCACGACCGTATGTTGCTCGCCTTCTTTTTTCACACCGACAAAGCCAGAGGTAGAGAACTCGTCAATAACGGTCCTCGTCCTGCTGTCCAAGTGGAGAGTAATCCCAAAGCCTTCATTCCTAGCTCGCTCGCTGAAGCGCAACACTGGCGCATAGTTGCCTCCAACCTTCGCGGACCCAGTCCCTTCCGGCGCAGCACGGTCGAAATCTTCCAGAATCAACGCGGCCACGGGATGAACACCGTGATACACCCCAACAGGTAGAACGTACACAACAAAAGTGTACTCCTCCGGCGGATTCAGCCCCAGCTGTGCGGAGCTTCCAAACAGTAACGGACGGATGTACATGGCAGCACCGGTGTGATGTGGTGGGACAAAGTCCGCATTGAGAGCCACAGCAAGATGTACACACTTGAGGAAGTGCTCATTTGGTACGGCAGGTATCGAGATAAACGAAGCAGAGTGGGCCATTCGGGAAGCGTTCTGTGAGGGGCGGAAAATCTGAATTTGTTCATCAGGGGAGCGGAATGCTTTTATGCCTTCGTACGCTTGCTGGCCATAGTTGAGGCCTGGAGCGAGACCGTGTATGCGCAGGTATGGGTCTTCGACAAATGCGGGCTCGGTCCATCTTCCGGCCTTGACACTGTAGTGCGATTCTATGTGACCGTTCACTGCGAGGATCGGTTTCAGTGGATTCAGAAAGCGTGTTGCATGGTTGTATACGCACCCTCGCGCACCTTGAATCCAATATCGTCCCAATCTTGAGATCAGAGAGGTCAGCGAGAGTGATACGAGTCTACCTCAGGTGAGGCCTGGCCTGAGAGGCTGACATAGAGTGACCTACCAATAGTACTGACTGGAGGCGGTGGGAAAGGCATTGGGAATATCAAGAACCCACTGGTGATTTAGGTGAGAATTAACAGAAGTAGAAGCGTCGGGTGAGAGAAGTAAGACTTCAGGTGTCGTCTCGTCCCTTACCTTACCTTATGTCAGGATGCATAAGCTAGCGTTGATATGCATAAGGTAACCTGCACAACGTGTCTTCTTTGAAAGGGCCACCACCCTCGCGACGTCTAATCGTCAAGAGCTTCCTTTCTACCAATGTCTTGACATCTGCGCTTAGGTTCCTCTTCTCACTGTACTTGGCATTTCTCATGTTAACGACACGGTGACAGACATGCCCAGTCTTGGCGCAATGTCGAAGCGACGCTTCTTGATTCTCCTTGTTGCAGCTGCCGGCTTTCTCGCATTTAGCTTCGTTATGTTGTTCGGACGGCAGCAGGACTATCACCAGGTACCGATACACCATGTGGAGGTATCGCCGGAAACACTCAGTGGAGATGTGATCATGCCGAAGCTTGGGAATGAGACGTTGAAGTAGGTAGAGAGGCGAAGGGACAGAGTCTGTTCTCGCAGTGATACTTATGCTGATGTAATGGTGGCTGGCTAGGGCTGAGCTAGGAAGAGCAAGTTGGAAGTTATTTCATACGATGATGGCACGGTTCCCGGACACACCAACTCAAGATGAGAGTACCGCGCTACGTTCGTACATTCACCTCTTCGCCAGGTTATACCCATGGTGATTGTTACCGTGGTCCTTTACTATCCTCGGCGGCCTGCTGACGCTCGTTGACTTAGCGGCGAATGCGCCGGTCATTTTCGTCAAATCCTGTCCAAGTTCCCACCTCAAGTGTCTTCACGCTCAAATGCCGCTGCATGGGCCTGCCATGTCCATAACGAAGTGAACAAGTCGTTGAGGAAGGATCTGTTTGACTGCTCAAAAATCGGGGACTTTTATGACTGTGGATGCGCGGAAGATGATGAGTCCAGTGAAAGCGAAGGCGGGAAAGGGGCAGCTGCTTCGTTAGACAGCAGTAAGACGGAGAAGGAGGATACTAAGAAAGCCAAGCTCACCCAGCATGGTAGAGAGTATGACGATGATGATCTGGAGCCACCGAAGCTGGAAAAGGAGGGGTAGGTAGACTCGCACTGTATTCAAATCGGTCGTTGGAGCTAATGGGCCTTTGTAGCCTGACAAGGGGAGGATGACTAGCATTTTGGAATATAAGCATAACGGCCGGTTTTGTGACGGGCATCGAGGTCGGCGTATCTACGGAATATATATATCATGAGGTGGAATTGGTCACGGTGTTCAGGTTTGCGTTGAGATCAACACACCCAGGTCGAGATGCTATCATGTACCTACAGGGATAGAACTGAGAATAACCACACCTCTGAGGATCGCCTCGGACTATCCCGGTCCAATGCCACCCTTCAAATTTGTGACACTTACTTGACCTTCGAAAGTCAGGTAAGTGTTCTGCCTCGGGGGCTCCTCACAGCTTATTCTTCCCAACCATCCATAAGGCTCAGGTCTATGGCACGGCGTTGTGAATCTGGCGTCCCCCTCCTACAACTCAAAGAGATGAACATCAGCGCTGAAGTTTTGAGTCAATCAGCAGGACCTTGTAATACTTGACTAAGGTCCCATTGGTTGATCTGTTTCAGGTAGATATATCGTAAGGTAGACGTTGAGCGAGAAAACAATCCTAGGTTCAACCATTTCACTGTACGAACCGGCCTCCATAAGCAGCCAGGCGGGTGAGCTCACGGAGCTTGGCGACATCGAACGCCTCGCCGCTTAGCGCGAGCGTGGCTGGATCGAAGAAGATGTGCTCATCCTTCTTGCCAAACACCGGCCGCATGAAAGGTACAAAGGTCTTGAACCAACCTTGGACCCTGGCCGCGAATCTCCGGCCCGGGCGATGCGCGACCACGGCCAAGACGGAGAAGCTCTCGTAGAGCCCGCTTTTGCACGATTCGTTCTCCCGGACCGTCCACCTCACCATCGAATTGGCGCGTGTCTGCTCTCTGGAGCCGTGGACGACCTGGTGGAACGCGACGTTGCGTGACCGGTGATCCTTGTAATTGAGCCCGGCGTTTGCGATGCCTGTGGGGTCTCCTACTCCGATATTGCCGCCCACTTCTCGGTCCCTGGGTTCTTCCGTCTCGATCCCGTGAAAGACGCCCGGTGCAAAGGCGAGTACGGACGGCCGATTCGCCACCGCCGCCGCCGGCTGCGGTCCGTTGAGATCCGACGTGGCCGCGTCCTCGTCGACAAAGGAGACTTCGAGGAATGCTTCGTGGAAGCGTGAGCCCTTCTCGGCCCGGAATTCCACCTTCAACGTGACGAGGCAGGCTTCGACGCCATCCCACACGATCCGCGTGGGCGTCTGGCACTCGACGATGACGCGGAATGTCTTGGAAAAGGCACTCCGCCACGCCACGGTCGCTCCCACCGTGCGCAGCAAGGCTCCAGTATCCACGAGCTCAGACGCGCCGAGCTGACCGCCTTCATCCTCATCATCTTCCAATTCGAGTTCAAAAATCGCGTATGGCTTTTCACTCATATCTGCCGAATCAAGAGATCTCGGAATCTACAACGATGACTCTTAAGTGTACCCGTGTGTGGAACTTTCAAAACGAACACTTGAGAGATTATTCACTCGTGTTTTATGTATGGGTTTCAGCACAGAAATACGGGGATTTCCGCTGTCCTGGGGCTGAATGGGATTGTGGCGGCCAATGGAAGGTCTCGTCACTGTGATCCGTCTTTCATGCGATGAGAATGGTCAGCCTTGCTACCATATCGGTGACCCTACTCGAAGTCTCTGCTTTCTCACTTACGGTATCTCCATCTTTTTTCCAGATGGCATACTGGGGTTCTTTTACTTCCTGTTACGAGGAGCTGGAGCAAGACCAAATCACAGCTCTCGAACGGGCAATTCGATTCCAAGTGCTTGGTCAATTCATTGATGCGGAGGCTGCATTCCAAGATCCATGTTTGCAGAATGACCATCTCCTCATCACCGTGGAACGTGCTACCCTCTACGAGCGAATTGGACTGGAACGAAAGCGAGCAGACGTACTGGCTCTAGCAGTGGACACTGCTAGTAACAAGCCCGCTTCACATGGGTCAACGCTTTACGACCTTGCTTGCGTATTGCGTTCAAATGCTGAGTTCTTTGCTTATGGGTTAGCGAAATCAGGAGTTAGAACGACGTTGGCTATCGGCCGACAAGTTGCTTTAAAGTCTACAGGAGACCTGAGCGATATTGAGGTCAGTCATAGAATGTTCCTCCGGTGGAACACACCTGACGCATATTCCCAGGCTCGCTGTATGTTGGAATGCCACAAGTTCCTGTGTCTGTGCAAACGAGCATCCAATTGGTTTGAGGATGAACATGGAGTCTTGCGCAGGGCTTTGGACGTACTCCCACCCGTTGTGCACTTGCGAACTGTCATGCAAGGGCTTGGCAGACAAATGGTCGCACTTGACTTACTGAAGTCTGAGAGTTCCGTTAGCGACTATACTAACGAGCAGTCTGTGAGCGCGTATCAAAACTTTTTGACCTCAGTCAGCGGGCTGGAATTGAGCGCCAGTGAAGCTGTTTTGGTCAGAATTGCGACAATCAAGATATTCTATGCCCAAGAGTTAAGTGGCATCGCGCGGACTCGTGATGCCGAAAACAACTCTCGCAGGCGGAGCATCTAATGCACCAATCGGTAACAATCTCTCGGCTGGCCAACGAGGTTAGTCCTAGGATGCGTTTACTCACTGCTCGAGCCAGATATTCAATGCACCGAAATGCATCTCTATCTGCCCAGAGAGACCAAGATCTTGCATTCGAAGAGCAGGCCCGGCAGATCCGAGACTTCTGTATCCAGAGGGCTCATCTCCGGTCAGCTATAAACAAAAGCAAGGCCCTTTTGATTACAGCGGATGGCTCTAAGCATCAAGAAGCCTTGCGAGTATATCGTGGCCTACTCATACGTTATATGGCCTTTGAGTCTGACCAGCTGCAAGTGGCCTACTTCTATGTGGATGCAGTGTGCAAATACGGTGTTGAGTTTGTAACGCAGACCGGGAGGAATTTGCGGGACTTGTGTGAGCTTATTGCAGATGTGGAGAGGAGGTTTGACGGGGCTGAAATTCCTCCGTCGCAGCATAATTTGATGCACGAGGCATCGAAGGCCGCATCGACTTTGGGTGATCCCGAACTTGCAGCACAGTACAACGAAATGGCCATAACTTGGAAGCTGGAATGCCCGAAAGCCAAGGCTTTGTCCCAAGGCAGAGTTTCATACATGAACTTGACTGATGATGATTATGTTTTCGAATGGCGGCTCGATCACAATTATTGGTGCGAACGCTATATGACAATTTCCATGAGAGCCCTCCTGCATTACATAAGGGTTGAAATGGTAATGAGACTGCTTACAGAAGAAGACGTAAAAGTTCGCATCGGATGGGACTGTTTGTCGCATGAGCCAGCAATTGACCTTGATTCAGTCACTGAGATCACCGTGCGGAACGTTATCTTCCGCGCAATCGATCCTCGCACCAGAAAGAAATTCCAGTATCTCGTGATACTTGGGAGCCGTGGATAAAACTGATACGTACATGGCTTGTGGACGCTGGACGTCAACCGTCTACAATCCAGCGGCAGCAGCTGCTGTACCAGATCGAAAGATGCAGGGCTCAATCTTTAGCTGGTTATGCCATGACCCTCAATCGTCGTATGCAATTCTCGTACATCAAGGGATCGGCTCCTGCTCGAGAGCGATGTCTTGATCTCGACAGGACCTCGATCGCAGGGTCATTAGCCGATATGGTGTTCCCACCACCGCATGGGGTGTTGCAAACGATGCGGTGACTCTCTCAACCTTTGCAAGAAAGGAACAGGAGCTTGGAGTTACGGACGGAATGCTCTTGAGCGCCATATATCTCTACCGTAATTTCGAGACCGCCTACGAGTCCGAAGGCAATCTTCTAATGTTGAGTCGAACGTGTGCCGCTAAGGCTCGTGCGATGCTCAAGCGGTGGCTTCTGTTCCGAACTGGAAAGCTGGCTCACTGTCTTGCGTCATTTGGAAAATCGGAGGCCATCTACGGTCAATTACGTTGCGAGACTGCTTTAGAAAATCCAACTCGGTCTTTTTTGGCTAAGTCATACCTGGCTGAAAGGCTTGGGTTGGAAAGCACCTACTCGCTGGCACTCTTGGCTTGTGTATTTATGTTCTCGAAACCCGACCGCAGCAAAACGCAGTCTGACCATCTCGCGGCGGATATCTTCTCTTGGACCCAGAAATCGAAGGCGCGAGCCTTGACAGATCTTATGGGCGTTGTCGCGCAAGCTCCGGCTTCCACGATGAAACCTATTATGGTAAGCTCTTCTGCAGTAGGTCTATTGGAAGACGAGAGAGCAATCCTAGAAAGGCTTGACATTGCCTCAGCAGTTGAGAAAATAACCATTCGAGAAGAGCTACAACAGCACTCGGTCAAGATGCGTGAGAGCGAGCCGCTCCTGGTTCCCCTGCTAGATATTCGGGAAGGGACGTCTATATCCGCCGATCAGCTCCACATACTTGGGAAAGAACTTGATGATATGCATCACCGTGCGAGAGGGTCACGCGGCAAAGTTGTTGTTTTTGAATGGGTCTATTTCACCGCTCATAATGACCTCCAGCAGGATTTGCTTCTATTGGTGTACCGAGACGGTCTTCTGGAGCACCAAATCGAGCTGAACATCAGATTGGAAGTGATCGAAGAATGGGTGAGTAAAGAGCTAGACAATCCTGATCTGAAGGATCGACCCCTAGCCAGCGGCGGTGGGATGGCGGCTTTGGAGAAACTCGAGGCGCTCGTCGAACCAGTCCTTGACCATTCCAATCCGGATGATACGGTCATCTTTTGCCCAACAAGGGCTCTTCACAGAATCCCCCTCCATGCCCTTACCCCGCGTGGGGGTCTACTCATCGAACGGAATCCGATTCACTATTGCCAGAGCCTCTCGCTACTACGGCTATGTCACCAGACACAATCGGCATCCGACGCATCCGCTGCGTTTCAGGCTAGCGTCTTCAACACTTTGGAATACCCCTCCGGCACCCACGACAAGAACCCGGGCAGGCTCCATGTCGACCAGATCGTCCATACCCTCCACACGACGACCATCACGCAGCAGGAGATCTCGAAGCCGCTCTTCCGCCAGCGCAGCCGCACCTCATGCGTCATACACGTTCACGGCCACATCGCCTTCGACGCCACCAACCCGCTGCAGCACCACCTCATCCCCCGCGACCCGGCCCGCTCTGCCGCCGACAGGTACACCGCCGACGACATCTTCGACACGCCCTTCCGCGCGTCCGCCCTCATCCTCGTCATGGGCTGCGGCGCCAGCGCCGTCATATCCACGCTCTGGAAGGTCGGCGACGCCGACTGCCTGCGCTTCTCCGCTGCCTTCCACCCCAACCTCATGCGCAGCATGGCCGACGACGCGGCCGAGCCCTCCTCCTCCAGGGCGACCGTCGACGTGGCCGCCGCTTTTCGGGAAGCTGTCATCGCGGCCCGCCGGAATGAACGCGGCCGGTATCTGAGCCCCTACAGCTGGGCCACTTTCTATCTCCACGGCTCCGGCCTCTTTCCCAAGTTCTTCCTGCCGCACGCAGGCGCGGCGCCCAGCTAACGAGGAGTGTCGGGGCCCAAGCTGTCTCCTGAGCCGGGTGGGCGATGGGAGTTTTGATGCTGGAATGTTTCACTTTTGCTTGGTCAGAGCACTATGGATAGAAGCGGTACATGTCGCAGGTCGACGTGGCAGGGTGAAGGGACTTGGGGATCACAGATTGCTGGGTTGATTGGATTGGGGATATCTGTCTGACGAGTGAAGGGAGTTATGTTATATGGTGAGGACTGGCTGGGACGAGGCCGTGAATGTGATTTAGCCAGTGGGTATAGTGCTACGAGAAGCTTGCATGTGATGAGAGCAACTGCCCGCCACCACTACCCTGCCAGTCACAGTACCAAGCCTGACAGACTTCGTACGGAGTACGGAGTTGAAAGACGAACCGACCAGAAATAAAAACTCCAAAGCAGAAGCAGAGCCCCGATATCACCTCAACCGCATACACAGATGAGGAGACTGAAAATAACACCTCGAACTAAACACTTCCTTGAATATACTTATTCCTTCCCATGCCCCCTTCTTCTCAAACCAAACGCCAAACACCGCACCTAATGCGATAGCTGTCTTGTGTCTTTCCATTTCTCATTTTCAAAGCCTTCCACAATAATCTCCTTTTCGTCAAGGGAAAACTCTTCTCTTCTCTTTTCCACTCCGTCTCCAAATCTCCTTCCCATCGCTCCGTAGGGATTCTCCTGGACTTTTGCGGCCCTGGACGTTTGAGACTTCCAAACAGTGTTGATATTCAGTTCTTTGCATTGTATTAAACAAAGCAGATCCTAAGGTCAATACATCTGATCACGAGATGTCTCCTCTAACGATAGCACAATGTTCGATAAGAGCTCTTCAAGTGCATTCGGGCATTTTTTCTCCTTGAAACACGTTGTCTTGGTCGGTGTTCTAGGAAGGCTGCGAGTGCGCTACTCTTTTTCCTGGCAAGCTTCTCTACGCTGGATCCAAAAGAATCTTTGAGGTTGTGATCGGCTCCACGCTCCATAAACGTACACAGAAGGGTGGCGACTTCGGAATCAGTGATATCGGAGAACATTTGGACCACCAGGCCAAGCGGTGTATGTCTTGGTGGACGGTTCTCCTCTATGGGAACTGGAGAATTTGGATCTGCCCCGTAATCCAAGAAAAGTTGCATGATGCGTCGATCCTCAGCTCGCCAAGCACACGTCTCAAATAACTTTTGCCAGGCTGTCATGCCATCGTAGGCCTGGTTCGGGTTCGCACCACGTACCAGTAAGAGTTTCACCATTTCTGGTTCAGGCTGAAAAGGTATGTTGTTGCGAACTGTATGATGCAGGACCCATCCTAAGGGAATTTCCATGTTCTCTGTTCTGATGAGCTCACTCACATAGAGGACTAAGCCAGCCCTTGCAGCCAGGAGTAGAAAGGAGTAATCGGCAGTTGCACGATTTGGTATATGAAAAAGCTCTGTCTGGGATTCACCGATACTATCCCCGGCCTTCTTTGCATATAAAAGAAGAACTGTCTCCCTCTCTTGGTACGAAGATCTTTGAGCTTCTCACTCCGCGGTCTTATACCGCCCACCAGTAAAGAATGATACAAGCTCGCGGAAAGTGCCACCTAGAAGAGACAAATAAGGGTTATGCGTAAGGTTTGTATCTTCAATACCAAAGCCTTGACTCCCATTCTCTGCATTCCGAAGAAAGTCTTTGACGTTTGGTGAAGAAGCTGGACGGTAGTGCGGCGACCCGCTTGGCAACGACATTTCCGACCAGAGTGAGTTTTGAGGTATGTCTGTGACCTGCAGTTCGAGAAGACCTCTACATCGGCTTCCCAAACGCTGCTCCATGTCGCTACACAGGCGATTTTGTGTGGAGGCTTCCATCTGTCCGACAGGCCAGGATATAGCTGCAGTGGGAGTTTCTGCTGCGAGGGCAAATTCTGAGAGCGTCGGGGGTCTCAAGGCACACCGCACGATGTCAAAGAAACGGAACGCATCTGGAAGGTAGCTGCGGTGGAATTCTTTTCAGGATTTGCTTGTATAGACCTCCGAGACCATCCGGTAGAGCTGCTAGCCGTTCTTGCAATTCAAGTGCGGTGTCGCCATCTGTCAAACCTTCCAATAGGTCGTCTACAACAAGCTTGACCCACAGAAATACTCCTAATGCTCTCCGAACGACCTCTTTTCCTATATTTGCGGTATCAAAAGACGAATCTTCATTGCCGCATGGCTGAAATCTTAGTCTTGGATGTTCCTGAAACCTTGTTGTGGCATACTTTGATACATCGCCTTCCGTCCATTTGTGAATTTGGAAACCTGGACAATCCTCAAAGCCATCCCTGAACACGTTGAGAAGACGGCTAGATATGCAGAACTTGATCTTCAACGTTGCATCGTTAGTCGAGGCTGCCACTGCTTTGATCAACTCCACAAACTCAAGGTGGCCCCCGTTGTATTCGTCAAGCGCATCGATGAACAGACATACATTGCCAACGACCTTGCTTTGACCGACGAGATCCAGTAGTGCGCGTTCAAGCTCTTGGTGAGTGCAACGTCGCTGCTGTTTACGTGTCTCGAACTGAGTCTTTTCTTGCTCTTCCGTAGCGATTGGGAATACTATTGGTATTAGCTCCCTGGAGCGTTTGAGTACCAGATACAATATGGCTTGGAGGACCCCGTGCAAGGACTTTTGCAGGAGAGATCCGCGATCATGAAAGAAGAATCCGGCAATCGACAGCGTTTCGACCCCATGACTGGCTTCCAAGTTTCTGCGGGTCCGTAAATCGTCGTGGATGAGCTTCATTAGGATTGATTTGCCTGAAGCAGGTTTTCCTTGTATCCAGAAAATACCATGAATTTGCCGAAGCCAGGACACGAAGCCTGGCCGGGGATCATCCTGTGCCCATTCGAAGGTTCTCTTGTGTGCTTCACGAATCACGTCATGACGATAGTACATCTCTTCGAAGAACAAGCTGCTAAGAATTTCTGGATAGAGTATATCAGTCTCAAACACTCCAGTGCCTGCTTGTATTTGGTGCGTTAGGTGTACCGACCATTCTCTGAGAATAATCTACCTCCAATCTCTGGGTCTCTAGTTCCATATCGAGTTAGAAAGATATACATCAAGAATGTCGATTGTGAGACCAAGAAAGGGTCATTAGGCTCTTATACAATGCTCAAGCCGCCATATATTATTCCATGTAACAATGTCAGTCTGCACAAGTGCTCCATCAAGCTCTAGCACATGAAATAGCGAGATGACAGGAGATCAGACATCGATTGAACAAGTACTAGCTAAATAGTACCACTAGTTATATGAAACTATTGACAAAGCCGGAAGCGATGTCTATGCTCATAGAAGTGCTATTGCTGTAGGTTCAAGATTGTTCTCTTCACACTCACCAGCAGGTACAGACGGGAAGCGGATAGGTTCAATGTGAGTGGTGGCGAGTTCATAGAGCTCCTCGATGTTGGCTTCGACGAGGCGAAGATTGTCTCGATCTTTTTGGATTGAAGCATCAAAGCGCATAAGTTGCTATGGTCGGTATCTAATCTGACCTGATTCTCTAGGTCTCCCGGGAGTCCTATAACAGCAGAAACCCGAGGTACAATCTATACAGACGTCACCAAATCAGTGCCGCCGACCAGGTGATGCATGTCAGGGGCACAAACAGAGCCTATTCCTTCATAGAACGATACGATCTTATACGACGTCAGTTGATGCCTCCAATTCTCTTGTAGTATGTCGGAAAATAATGATCCATGCTGCACCGCTTCCATGACATCGTTCGAAGGTTTGGTTGAGAGCGCCGTCACAATACGAGCACATGTCTTCCGCAATGTAACAAGAGTCTCATTCCCTCCGGCATGAGGCGTTCCAAAGAAGACCAGACCGCACCTACTTGATTCAGCCTTGAACGACCTTGCGACAATGACTATACATACGTTGTTTCCCGGATGGATTTGTAGTACGGATTGTTATGAGCGTTGACCAGAGCCTACGACCATCCGGTTATTAGTCCCCTTGATCTGATCGCGCAAAATCAGGGCTCTCGGTTTGACTCCTAAAACGAAATGGTGGCGTAGAGACTAAGACTTAGGCATGATCAAGTATGTGGAGTATCAAAGCCCTGACAACAGGCAAAGCGCAGCACGACCGGACCAGAGAAGAAAAGAGAGCAAGCTGCAACGGACACTAACCCATACCTGCTTGATGAGTATGCCTCCAAGGCTATGTCCTAAAAGTATGAGGGGCCTCTTCGGATCCTAATACGGTCAGTCATGCGTGCAGTAATAACTCAGCGTCGTTACTGACTTTTCGGCGCTCAATCCGGACATTCTCCAAAAGGTCGTTGGCCTGCTGGACGAATCGCTCCTTGGTCGATCCAAAAGCGGGACTGGAGTTGTACTCGTATAGGAGTATACGGGCTCTTGGGAGGGTACTCGACAGCGGATCCCGTAGCCAGAGTGTGCCGCCCTCGCCCTGCGGTTTCCGCCACGTATCGAAGGCGTGATCGGCATTATTCCGAGAATTCGGACCATGAACTGCAACAATGCTGAGGTTGCTCGATCAGCGAAATCTTCGAGGTTTGTGTGAGGGACTCTCGTGAATGGAAATAGGAGCGTCTAAGGGCAATAAGCTGGCTGCCTGGGAGACCTACTCGACCTCCGGTTGCTCATGGTCGTGCACTCCGGATGCTACTTGCCGGATAGGCTTGCCAGATTAGCAAACACGACGACGTTGAGGAATCAGCAGTATACCATGTCTATCGATGCGATACAGCTCTCACCAACAACGGGAAATCCAACGAAGCATCTGGGAAGCAAGACGTAGACTATGCGGACAATGATAGGAAGCAATACCATTGCGGCTCAGATTGGTGGAGGCCACAGGCCTCAGGCCTCATGTCTCAAGCCATGATGATTGGCAGACACAAGCGCCGAGCAGCCTTGCTCATAGCGTTACATGAAACTCTGGCTACTATAGATATTCCTAGATATTAGAAAAGAAAACTGCAGATAGCTCCTTGCGGTCCCCACGAAGTGTACTGTAGGTACTTGCATCAGAATCGCCGTGAAATCTTGAAGCCCAGTAAGCCCAGTGTTAAAAGGCACATGTACCTCACGAAAGCTGCCTTACGTAAGACATGGCTTCCACGTGATGAGAGAAACGCGAAACCAGAAATACCTGAAATAGAATCTCAAACACGAACTAACCAAGCTTACCTAATATGTCAGGAGTACAGGGGACTACAAAGTACAAAGTGGAAACTGGAAACTGAAAACACCCCCTTGAGCTAAACACTCCCTTCCATTGATTCCCCTTCTGTTCCACCCCGCCAACAGGTAGCAACACAGGGAGCGCAGCGATAGCCGTGTCCTAATCTTTTTACTTTGGGAAAGGATATCCTTTTCTCTAATCTGTCATCTGTCATCTGTCAGTCATGGTGTCATTCTCTTGCGAGGTAAGGCTGTTGATTGCCCTATCGCCCATCGCTACCCCTCCATCCGTCACGAGAACGAAACGTTACTGACAGGACGTGTTACTGAATCTAGAACTGCGGCGACGTCCTCACGAAGAAGAAGCTCGACGCGCATCGGAATCAATGTCGAGGCGCGTCCTTCACCTGCCTCGACTGTATGGTGCACTTTCGCGGCACCGAATACAAAGCACATACTGTACGTCCTAATCGCGTGATACTGTCACAATCTGCAATCTATGGCCTTCGCTGCTGTGCGCATCGATTCACCGTCCGCTCATTATTGCGGAGATTGATCTCATACGAACCCACCCCACCTGTTCGCTGCTGATGCTGTTGTCCAATCACAATAGTCTTGCATCTCAGAGGCGCAGAAATATCAAGGCGCTCTCTATCGCCCTCCTCAGCCGGCCAAGCCCTCGAATAACAAGAAGTCGGTGACGATCGACTCGATGGCGCTAGTCCCTCGGAAAGCGTATGTCGAAGACGCGCCCGATGCGGATTCTGGCGCCATCGCCATCGTCGACCCACCGCCCCCTGCGCCGAGTCCACCGCCTGCCGTTCGACCGCCCTTGGACCCCGTCAACGTATTTGACTTTCTCGTGACGGAAGAAACACCGAACGCGTCAAGGGTGTCTCTGGGCGGTTCGAAGGAACAGATGACGATGATCGACCATGCGCCTAGTGTTTTCGAAGCTGGAGATCAGCTGGCGAAGATTACCAACGGATCCAGTGACATGACTCGATTCGACGACCAGTTTGAAGAGAACGGCTTCTCCTACGGTGCTGAACCAGTGCGCATCAGGGACGAGGACGTCAGGCAAGCATACGCGACACCGGGACCGAAAAGAGACAAAGACGGGAAGAGAATCAAGGACAAGGACAGGGAAGTCAAGGAAAGAAAGTCAACCGACAAGAAGCGGAAGCGCCACCACGTCGAAGAACTCGACCTAACCGCCGCCCGACCGTCGTCAAACGAGAGAGACGAAATCATGGAAGACGCACCGGCAGTATTACACTCCGGCCTCACAGGCGGCCTAACCCGACTCCTCGCCAACTCGGAATTCCCCCCGAGCCCGGACTACTCGGGCGGCGACGGCTTCGAAGCCAGCCCGCTCAGCCCGCTCAAACGCACCCGAACGACCATGGAAAACGGCAAAGCGCGAACACGCGCGAGCGCCACCTCCGCTCTCGTCCGCACGCGCAAGATCTCCTCCTCGACCCGCACCTCCGACGAGAGCCGCCCGCGCAAACACCACCGCAAACACCACCACCACCACCATGACCACCACCCCGACGACCGTCTGGAAAGGCCGTCGGGAACCCTCAAAGCCATCGCGTACCACGCCCCCGCCGCCGACAACTCACAGCTCGTCGTCTACCGCACGCGCGCCGAGCACTTCATGTCCTTCGTCCAGAAGGGGCCCGACAGCCAGCACGGCTGCAGCATCAACAAGGCGCTGAAGCGCTACCATCGCGAACGCGGCGAGCAGGGGTTGGGCCTCGGCAAGGGTGAGGAGGAGAAGGAGTTGTGGAAGGGTTTGCGGTTGCGGAAGAACGAGCGGGGCGAAGTCGTTGTTTTCTTTTAGCTTTTCTCTTTCTTTCTTCTCCTTTTCTGATCTGATACCCGTGATGGGGCGGCTCTCTGTATAACATCTCTCTAGTGTTTGCATCATGTTCTTCTGCTCTACCCCGGTTCAGCGAGCGCATTCCTTCCAGCCTTGTTGATCGATTGCAGTTACTATACGTCTTGTGTATTCTACGCGATGACTTTTGCCTTGGGCCGCCGCTGCCGGCAGGTCCGGCCAATGAATAGATGTAGTTTCTAATTCGGCGGTCTCTTCAACGAGATATCGAGATGGTGCCGCTGATATCGCTGCCGTTTGAACATGCACACAGTACGAGTCAAGAGAGAAGGCACACACCCACCGGGTCTGACATTGTAGACACCGTCCCGCCTTGGATCCTCTATCGCAGCCTCATCTGATCCTATTCACGGAGACGTCACGACAGGAACGGTGTTTCCGTAACCTCACATTAACATTACGTCACGCGTGCTGATCCCGTTGATGCAAAGCACACAAACACACACAATACAGTACGGTGCGAACGTGCTCTGATCCAGCACCGCGAACTAATAAACTCCGCCCTGTCCTGTTGTCCGCCCCGCCGCGCTCATTAAAGACAGACAGGTCGACCGACCGACCGACCGACAGAAAAGAGGGAAAGAAAAGGGTGTTGTGCGGTAGCAATCAAGCGTCAGGTAAAGCACGGGTGGGAAAGAAAGAAAACAAACAATCCAAGCAAAGCAATCCAGTCCAGTCTAGGCCGGGACGTGACGGGAAAGCATAGGTAGCTCGAGCGCCGGGCAAGCAAACATGCAAGCCAAATAAGCCTACCAAGCAAGTCCATACCATCCCCTCCTCACTCCACCTCCATTCTCCGCCCGTTTCGGGCATTCCATGCCTTTCCCACCCTTCTAAACGAGAGTAAACCCCCTAAACACAGAATCTACGCCTCGGGTCCCTTCTTCAGCTCCTCAATGTGCCTCCTCATCTCCTCCCGCTCCCTCCCCATCGAACCCAGGACGTCCGTCACCGAATCCAGCCTCTTCCGAAGAACGTCCATCTGCTTGGCGCGGTTGCCCTCCAGACGCAGGAGCAAAGCAGAGTTAACGCTCGGGTCGGACGTCAGATCCTGCATGATCTTGTCGTGCTCGACCTTCAGCAAGTCGAGATCCGCGTCGAGCTCGTGACCGAGACCTAGGCCGAGGCCGAGGCCGAGGCCGTGGCCGTGGTCGTAATGCGAAGGGTAGGTGTCAGCGACGGCGGTGCCGTTGTGGAAGGCGTCCGACGTCTGCGGGCTCGGCTGCTGCTGCACGGCGTTGGTGTCGCGAAGGACTTCCTCGGCGGAGCGGAGATCGGTGCTGGAGCGGGTCCGGCGCTTGCGGTGGCCGCCGACCTCGTCCACGCAGCCCTGCCACTTATCGAGCCAGGACTTGTAGCGCCGGTCGACGAGGTCGATGGTCAGCCGGCCGCGCTCCTGCATTTCCTTGCGCTCGCTCTCGCGCCGCTTGAGCAGGACCTTGATGCGACCGTCTGGGTTCGTGAAGTGCTTGCCCGTCTCCTCCTGGAGCTTCTTCTGGATGAATTTCCAGAAGGTCGCCTTGAAGAGAGTTTTGTAGAGGTCTTTGTGCTGCACGCAGAGACGGAGCAGGACGACTTCTTCGTCGGGCTTCAGGCGCGTGCGGTGCGGTTTGTCGGCCGAGCGGGCGTTCTGCTCGGGGGAGGGCTCTTCGCTTGATTCGTGGCCGCGGGCGGGACTCTCGACCATCCAGCCCGGGTTGGAGCTCGGAGTGGTCATGTTTGGGACCTCAGCGGCACCTTTGCCGGGGGAGCCGGCGCCGTCACTGTCACCGGCATCCATGCCCGTCGCCCGGCTTGCCACCTTCTCGTGACCGCTCTCCACATACTGCACCCGGTCGTCCCACTTGTCCAGCAACTCCCTGTACTCCGGCATCACCAACGCCTTCCGCACCACACCGTGATCCTCCATCATGCTTTTCTCCACCCGCCTCTTCGCCAACAGCACCCGCATCCGCTGCTCCACGTCTTCGACGTCCTTGCCGGCGACCGACAGAAGCGCTTTCCGCGCTGCCACCCAGAACTTTGTCCGGTAGCCAGAACGATAGTAGCCTTGAAAGTCAACGCAGTAGCGAATCAGCGCCAGTTCGTCGTAGCACGTAAGCGCAACGGTGCCGATCGTCACGCCGGGGGAGGTCAACGTGGCCGGTGCAGGGATGTCGCGAGTTTGTTGCTGTTGCTGTTGCTGTTGTGTGTTGTTATTGCTATAGCGAGGGGAAAGATGCTGATGTTGGTACGGCGACGCCGGGTATTGATGAGACTGGTGAAGTGGACGCGCCTGACTCTGTGGCGTGGGCGGATGCCAGCTCGGGTCGAATACGTGGATTGAGTCCGAGAAGGGGAGCGGGACTTGGCTGGTTGGACGCGTCTGGGCGGTGGTTGCGGAGGACATCTGAGCGGTCCGAGGTTGCATCAGGTTCGACATGTCGGAGGAGCCGTGATTGCTAGGCTTGAAGACCATGAACGACATGGCTGTGGTGTTGTAGGTTGTTGAGGGGGGGAAGGGTGTATTTTACGGTTGATGGTGAGGTTCAATCTGTTTTGATGTGAAGTGACTAGCGTGAAGGAGCTACTTACCAGGCTCGGTTAGCGGCTACGGTGTTGGCAGAAGAAGCGAGTTTCAGATATCACTCTCGACTTACCTACTGCTACTGGGCTCAGTTGCAGTGGTTTCAATTGCTACTCACTTACCTCTAGAAACTTGTCCCATCTATCGTCGTCGATCTACTCGATAAACTACTACTACACGCCCCAGGATGCAGCATGGCGGACTTAATCCTTGGATAATTGCTAAACCGTGAATGTAACCATTCTTCAGCACCCAAACTAAAAACTGCTCCATTCCTATCCCACTCCTGTATCTATGTCGCGCTCCCACCCTTCATCTCATCGCGAAACGTACGGATCATAAATAATTATCCGGCAGTACCTCATGCATCTAAAAGCCCTCCCTGACCGTCTCAAGATCAACACGCGTTGACTGAGTCCCAGCATTCTCACCGGGTCCCTGAAGCAAAACGGCGCAGAGCGCTTTGCGTTGCCGGTACCGGCAACGTAGAGTTGATAGAAAGGAACGTTGAGGCGGTCAGGCTAAGTGAGCCGGACAACACTATGGCATGTCCTGATTAAAGCTTCGTCGCCGGCGCAGGTTGAAGCCTGGCCTTTGCTAGGGTGTTTTGGAATAGCAAGATTTTATGCGTTGTAGTCGACATTTGCTCGAAGACTGCCATGTTGTCGGCGAGTGTTATGCATGGAGTCTAAGACCATCGAATTTGAGTTGAGATAACAGAGCCGTGGTGGGTGAGGTGAATCCTCCTTCTTTTTGGTTCAGTTGACCAGAGGCTAAGCTAGCAATCAATGAGTTGGCAATATGAATTCCGTCGGCCAACTTGCCGAGAAGTTCGATCTCGATACCGAAGAGTTGGTTGAGAATGTGTTTGACCTGACCTTCGCCGCAGAATGAGCAGCGGATTCAATCAACGCTTTTCAGTCCTTCTCTTATCTAAAGAACAAAAACGAGCATGCACTGCATCTTCTTCGCGACATAGATATCTGTTCGTAACACGTGACCTGAACAGGAAGGGAATGCGAACCAAGGCCGTAGGGAGCTCGTGGAAAGTGGCCCCAGCTGAGACGTGGGAGTCCTCAGATAAGAGCAAGCCGGCCCTACCAATGGGGTGGAAGATCTGCCGTCGGCTAACTGCTGGTCGTGTATGGGGATCGGTTTCACATGAGTATACCGATTCCATATCCTTCAAAGATGATGCAGCTGCGCCAGGGTCCCAACGCGCCTTGAGATGTTGAGCAACTGTATGCGCAGCTTTAATCATATTCGAATAGTCCTCGTCCTTCAGGCTGAAGATACGCTGCTCAAATGGCCTTTCGTTATCGACATCGTCTCCCCAGAAGAACCGCCGAAGGATTGAAAGACGCAACATGTAGATCATCTTCCAAGCTCCACCATCGAGGAAGCTCACCACGAACGATGCGAGCAAAGAGACTGATCGGTAGAACGAAGGGCTCCTTTATACCTGTAAAGTTGCTGATGCTTGTGTTCATCCTATCTAGGGTCTCTTCGACCATTCCTGGCCCATTCGAGACGTCAGATAACCAGCAAAAGCAGCGTTAAACCCTTCGGCATCATGCAGCACTGGCTTTTAGCTCTTCAAAAGACCTTGTAAAGGGACCAACGAGATTATGTAACAGCAGTCATTCAAGAGACCCAGCAATGGACTTTGGTGAAAGAGCTGACAGTAGCAGAAGCCGTACACGGTATCCGGCTGGGCCCAGCCAAGGGACGACATCGCTCATGTTTCTCAGGTCGCATGTCAGTAGTCAGTAGAACAGCTTTGGATGTTTGACATCGACTCGTTGACGGACGAATTGGTTCTCTTGACGCTTGTACTAAGCATCGGACCAACTTCGTATGTTTTCCCTATCTTCAGTACCACTTCTCTCCCAGCAATGAACAGGGAATACCGTTGTAAAGCAGATTCGACAGACTGGACATATGAAGAGCTTTGCTCCAGTAGCCAACCGAGTACCACTCTCCTCGATGCCGCGTAGATCCACTCGAACCGAGGATATCGTGTATCGAACAGACTACTATGGTACTGACAAGTAACGAAATCCATAGATAGGGTTATAACCCTAGCGAGCTCTTCTGAAAAATGATGTCCAATCCGTCTTCAACCATCTTATGCGTCCCTGTTACATTCAACCCGTATCACTCACCACCCAAACCTCAAAAGAAACCGGGAAGAACCACTAACCCTCACCGAGCCCATTCCCACACCCTTCCCAGCAAAAGCCCCAAGAACCCAACCCGCCCCCCCAACGACCCAAAGCACCCCAACAAACCCTCTACATTAACCACCCCCCCGGCCCCTCCCCTCCCACAACCCACTCCACAAACCCCCCAACCACCCCCGCCGCCTCCCCCGCCTTCATCCCCCCAACATCCAACACCAACTCCTCCTTCCGCTCGAAACAAAAAAGCCCCTGACTGCCCCTCATCGTCTTAAGCAGCGCCGTATCCAGCAACAAGCCCTTCCCCACTCTCACCAGCTCCACCCGTTCCGCCGACCGCATCCGCCGCGCGTTCTCCTCCACCGCGCACATCAGCACGACGGGGATGAAGGCGCAGCCGCGGGCTTGCGCGGCCGCGGCGTATTCGTTGGCGACGCTGGTGCCGAGGGCGTTGGCGGTGGTGAAGTCGGTGAAGATGTAGCTGGGGGGGGGGGGTTAGGGGGGTGGGTTGAGGAAGGTGGGTGGGGAAGGATTGGAGCGGGAGGGGTCTTGGGACGAGGGTGAGAGCGGGGGGGAAGAGGAGGGGGCATGGCGTACGTAGTTTCGGAGGTGTCGGGGTCCACGGCGAGCGTGTCGAAGAGGACGGAGCGGAGGTGGCGGCGTAGGGTCTGGTAGCCGGGATGGGAGCGGTCGAGGAGGGCGCCGGCGAGGTCGATGTGGAGATGGTTGTGGATCTGCGCGGGCGTGTTGTGGGCGGTCAGGATGGCTCTTGAGAGGGAGGGATGGAGGAAAGCAGACAGAGCCGAGACGATTGCATGTCTTGGGATCACTGACCACTTTGACGGGTCCATGTCTGCTTAAGAGCGTCTGGAGGGCGCGGGCAATGGTGTGTTTGCCGATACCGGGCCAGCCGTTGATGTATATGAATGGGCGAGGCATCTTGCAAAGAGAACGGAACAGATGTTGAGAGAGGGAGGGTTTTGGGAGATTTTTGCGAGTAGTCAGAAGGAGATGGAATGAATGATATGTTGGCTAGGTCTTCAAATATGAGATAGATAGATAGAAACATTGTGCTATACTCGCAAAGTGAGTGCTATTTTATAATCTCAAGGTGAATAGGCGCAGTCTGACATTCACTTCGTCAGAGCTTAGATATGAGTCATTCTATGCCTTGAGATCAGCTCTTTCCACAGCGGAGGTGCATCGAGATACTGTGTTGCCAAATGGGTTGTGGTCATGGTAACCCTAAGGAAGCACGCTCACAACCTGCCACGGCGCATGGTTATGCTCGCCATTGATCGTCGAGAGCCGTCGCATCATCTCTTCCCAAACAAGTTGTTGTCGCCGCGGGAACGCTGGTTTGCGTATAAAAGTATACCCGTGATGGCGTGGATCTTGGCGCCATCGGGGACGGTGTCAGGAGGGGGGAAAGGGGTTGTTGGAGGGGAGGAAAGGGGAGTGAAGAGGGTAGAGAAAAAGGTGACTCAGCAGACTACGAAGTGGCCCTCAAAGTTCATCCCTTTCCCCTACCTCTAGTAATGTATAAGAAGATATTCCACTATTCAAAGGGAAGCATATCATCCCGTCATTTGCTATAAGCTCCTGTTTCAATTCGTGCGATTCTAACCTGTAAATAAATTCTGCTGGATTCACCAGCCTTTGATTTCCCTTTCTGGACTGTGGCAGGATGACCGTAAATTGTATGAGTGACCAAGTCAACAGAAGGGGAGTTTAGGATCTGGTCCGTCGATAGGGGCAGCGGTGTTGTAGTTCTTACGCTCACCTCCAAAGGTAAGGTAGCTACTCATGCAGTGATGCAGTCTGACTCGAAGGCCAGTCTTATCCATGGCTACGCAATGCGGGAATCATGACCAGTTCTTCGAAACAAAAGATTAACCGGTATTATGGGTATCTGGAAAACATGCAGCTCCAGAGCGCCAACTATGTCGATCATGAAAAGAAAAACCTGCATTGACGCTGGTGATGTAGCTACACAAGAAACCTTAGATAAGCGACCCCGACGACAATATCGCCTCAGCAGAAAACTAATGAAATTGAGTGCTATGAAGCGGCACCGCGGTCTCACATGAAGCCGAATCTCTTAGTCCGAGTCGTACGGGTACGTGTGCCACCGTACCCATTGTCGTACCCGGTATCCGCATGCGTCTTGGCGGCACGTGTCTTCTTCCTTGCACTGAAGCAGGTGAAGAGCACGATGAGCATCCCGAGGAAGAGCAAGATCATGGCTGCGAGGATGGTCCACATGCCGGTCGAGTAATAGGCGTGCGAGCCGCTACCGTCCTTGTTGACGTGGTTCTTGATGGTCTGGGGGCAAAACGATTAGTTCCACCTTGCCAGTTTCGTTCGGACGTTGAGCATACCCCGAAGAGCGAGAAATCAACCGCCATGGCGATCAGTGTGAGAAGCCAAGCTGCTCCAGCCACCACCGCCGAAAGGAGCGAACCAAACACTCCCGCGCCGAGGGCGAGGAGAAAGGCAATGAACGCGAGACCGCACGCGATCGGGTGAAGGATCATGACGCGCGTAAGTCCGTCGGCGCTACTGGAGCCTGCTCGGTCGAATCGCTTGCCGTCGATAGCGGCCATGATAGCTGCGGGCTTGTACCCGATATGCTTCGGGAAGCAAAAGTCCTGGTCGGTCCTGGGTAAAACAAGCGTGTCAGTAAGATCGCGTCGACGCCACAGGGTGCTGTAGGAATGGCAATAGCTGCAAGTGATGGAGGGGACTCACTGGACTGGCGGGACATCGAGAATGCAGTGTCCAAAGGTGCCAAAGTTTACGGCTGAGTTGCGGATTTGGGTTTTGTTGGTGAGCTTGACCTTGAGGATAGCAATGTCGGGGATCACTGGAGCTGAGATTGTGGTAACGAGGAGCAGTATGGATGCGACCAAGAGGCAAAGGACGCCAACCCTGCGAATGTCAGTCAAGTCGAGACCGTGATTGCGCGCGCGAAGATATGCTCATACCAGTGAGATGGAGTGGTACGGGCCATTGCGACGGTTGATACCCAGTGCTTGAGATGAGTTGTATATTGACGAAGGTGAGAAGGAGGAAGGATGTGGTCGTGGGAAGCTGAATATTGATGTTGTAAAGGAAGAAATGGGTGAATAACGGGGGACGGTGAAGGGTGGGCGCCACTCTTATGTTGAAATTAGATCATGGTCTGTTCATTTCAAAAGTTGTTTGCCAAGAAAGACTGCCGGTTTGTCTCCTTACCAGGTAATAAACAATATTAATTACAGTAAATCTTGCAATTCATTTCAATTTCGTATTCCATTTCGTCACACCCGCCACTCATAACACGTACGCGACTCGCTAGGATACGATGTTGTTGTAATGTATTCTATTCTAGCTACGTCATCTATGACCAGGGTCGTGGCCATGGTCATTGGAGGATCAGGCCACGAAAGCAAGGACTTTCCTGATCGGAGAAAGCCGCAAGGGATTAGCCGAAAGCTTGGCTGAACGGTCGCCCGTGCGTCCCTTAGTAATCCAAGCTATGGGGCTTTACCCTATCCTTACGCGAGAGTATGTACCTAGTCTACTGCTGCATCAATACCTAACCCTATCACCCACCTGATATGTCACCGTAACTAAATGTGTTCCGTTCTTGCCCTGACAGGTGTACATCGCAATACAGAACCGTGTCACTACTCTTACTCCAACCTATCTCTCTCAAAGTAGCAAAGAGGGCATTCATCTCAAACACACTTCCAATCGATGACGGTGGTGATCCGAAGCCTGGGCTAAAGATCTGGTGCTGGCGTCCTCCCTCAAAGCCGTGAGAATGACGAGAAATATCCAGATCATTTGTACATACCTCTTATCGTTCAGGAGGGTCAGGAACGTATGCACCCTGTGGCCTTTTAACATCCCAAGCACCATCCTACAGGCCCAGTCCGGACAGCATAAGGTACAACAAGGCAGGCCAATGAAAGCCTCTTAGTAGCGTAATCTCACTCACGATTCAGTAGTCACATATCGTGGACCCAGGAACGGGAGGATATTCGCTTTCGGTATTTAAAGAGAGTTGCTATCGTCCATCCATCCAAACACACTCGCATCCAGCCCTCCAATTTAAAAGAATTCTGGGCCCCCGATCACACCGTCCAACTCCATCCACCGAGAACCCATAACTTCTGTGTAAACCCTTCTAAACTCTGACCACCAGAAATAAAAACTTTTATCCACTTCCATTACCCCAAAACCCCACACCCTACCCTAGGCCATTGCAGAGCTCCACACCACACACGATCTGCAGACCATTCATCGAGCATTTGTCGACCCAGAGTTACGCGGCGCGGTAGCGGGTACGCCCCCTGGACGGACTCGCTCGACGGTGCGTTATAATCTTCTCCACCCCGCGTGAGATTGCCCCACTGATCGAAAAACTCTGATAGCCGGTGTATGCACTTGGGGCATACGTAGTAAACGTCCGCCACGACCTTATCATGGTAAACCGGCTCGCAGGGGTCGTTCACCTTCTTCTCCACATTCCGAGTTCTCACCTCGCAATCTTCATGAAACTCGTAAGGTGAGTGCCCGCAAAGGTAGCTGAACCTCGCATAGTTGGACATCTTGTCCGTTGTGCGTGACGGGGAAGAGGAGGTTGAAGCCGGACTGGATTGAGCGATGTCAAAGGAGATAGTGCTTGGAAGTCTCCCGGAGCGTTGTGTAACCGTTTGAGAAAAGCTCTGCTTTGTGTTCTGTTGTGTTGGATGAACGCTTGATGTGAGTAGAGAGCCATTTTCATGGGTAGGAAGGGGGGTTCTTAAAGGCCGAAGTGACGAGATGCGTAGTACCCTGAGGTTGCCTCGTATTACAGTCGGGTTCTCCGGCAGAGCTACGTCGACGGTGAATAGGCCTCGTATTGAGGTGGAGCCGCTGGGGATGTTGATGCCTAGCGATAGAGGGTTGCTGAGGACTATCGACTGGGAAAATGGAGCATACTGATTGGGTGTTGCTGTTGAGGTGGAGGTTCGAGCGCCTCAATGGAAGGGTATGAAATACGGTGCTTCAGCTGGGACATGCCTGGATCGACACTCGGAGGTGTTGGGCCGGTTTGTGAATGTCAACATGGAGTTGAGGTGCAGTGCTGATCTGCATCCAGGACCGGGTGCACGGACAATCAAGACGATTGGAGTACCGCTCCCCAGTACAAGATCCGAGCTGTCCTGCATTGAGCCGAGTCTAGAGAACGAAGCAGGGTTGTTAACAGTCCTCCGCTGCCTTGGGTCCTACTGTTCCACCGCTGGTCCGACGTTAGTGGCAAGTGTGCGGACTCGATACTCCGCCACGCGTTGCGCTTTCGAGACGTTTTCTCAGGCAACGAGTCTGCAGACGAGAATGTGGATCTGAATCGCTGCAGCGTTCCTTGACGCATGAAACATGCGCGCTGGGCCAATACGGCGCGAGACCAGACTGACGCCTGGCGCTTTGACGTCCCGCAACACGAGCGTTGGGACCAGTCGTTGAATCGAAGCAGAGTGCGGGTGGTGGGATGGTCCTCCGAACCTTAGGGGTCGAGATTTATTTGCAACAAGCCGGAGGAGTGAATGACATCCAACTCAGACAATCCGTATTCGCCGCCCAGGCTTCCAAGACAACATCGCACTCTACATTCACTGATTGAATGCCCAGCCACATGCCAAAACGTATCCGGTATCCACACATTCGACGTCATCACATGAGGCTACTCCGTCCCCCAACCTCTGTAGGGCCCTGTCCGTTCGGCATCTCTCCATTCCTACCTACCAAAAACTCTCTGTAGATCCTCTCCAGTCTCCTCCGTTCCTCGGGGCTAATCGAGCTTCTGGTCGTTGAGAGTGAAGCTTGTATATGTTTCCACCCAATGACCACCTCCTGGTCATGCTTTGATTCCCCATTCGGTCGGTCCTTGTCACTTTCCAACCGGCCACGCTGGAGTTGCTTTTGCTTCATCCGAGTCTGCTTGATTGCATCGAGCTTCGCGGTAATGGCGGCTCGCTCGACAATCTGCTTCGAGCGATTCACGCCCGAGGCTGCGAGGGCAGCGGCTTCCTCTCGATGTTCGTCTTCGCCAAATCGGAACTGGATGAAATCTCTGTTCGTCGAAGAGGTATTGCCGTTGCGTTTGTCTTTCGCGCTCTTCCCGTTAACATGTCCCTTAGAGTCGTTGTCGCCAAGAACGTCATGAATGGCTTCTAGTTGCGCATTATAGATGACTGCCTGTAGGTCTGCGCCGGAATATCCTTCCGTTCGTCGTGCTACTTCCTCAAGACCTTTGTGGCCGCTTCGATCATCGAGTACTTCGGGGTTGATCTTCAGCTTCGTGCTGAGCGCTTGTAGGACCTCTACGCGGTCACCGAAGTTGGGCATGTCGCAGAGCAGACACTTGTCTAACCTGCCAGGCCGCAGCAGTGCCGGATCTATGAGGTCAGGTCTTGAGGTTGCCGCAAGCACATATACCCCTGAAAGACCTTCGGCTCCATCCATTTGTGTCAATAGCTGATTTACCACTCGATCAGTCACGCCGGTCGAGTCATGGCCACGTTTGGGAGCAATACTGTCGAACTCATCGAAGAACAGAACGCACGGTCTGGCCGCCTCGGCACGTTCAAACAAGTCTCGCACACTCTTCTCGCTTGCGCCGATATACTTGTTGAGTATCTCAGGGCCCTTCACACTGATGAAGTTTAGACCACACTCGCCAGCGACAGCACTTGCCAGCAATGTCTTGCCACAACCGGGATAACCGTAGAGCAACAGGCCGGACCGTAAGCGGAGTGGACATTGAGCAAATATAGGAGCGTATTTTGTCGGATACTGGAGTGTTTCAAGTAGTGTCTTCCGAGTGTCCTTGAGGCCCCCAATGGAACTGAACATAGTCGTCGAAGACTGCAAAGTGACATTCCTAAGCGAGGCCGGGGTGAAGCCTTTGAGAGCAGCAGCAAAGTCTTCCTTTCCAAGACGAATTGTGGTGGTCTCTGTAATATCTGGGCTTGTTTGGAAAGACCGAATGAGAGCCTCGCCACGAGCACGTGAGACGAGGAGAACAAGGTCGCCGGGCATATAGCCATCAGTCTGCCCCGCCAAGTCAAGGAAGTCCAAGTCTCGATCGAGAACAAAACCGTCTGTTGTGCTGGCGGGACCCTTGTCATGGTTGCTGGCGGAACCATCCATCCAAGCTCCTTCATCTTCTTCATCAACACCACCCCCATGACCATTGATTGGTTTGCTGGGGGTTTGCAAGCCAGTGTCAGAACCCGCTAGCTTTTCCAAGACTTGCCGTCTGCCCTCTTTGTCCGGGGCCTTCAGACTGATGATCTCCCTGACGACGTGGCTTCCGACAATAACATTGTTAATCGACTCCTTGGCCTGGGCTGTAGCCAGTAGCACAACGCCAGAGTCCATACCGCTATACTGCCGCACGATCGAGCAAACTCCTTCACTTATCTGCCTGCTGCGACCATTCTCCCCACCAACCTGCAGCTCCGTTTCGACAGGGCACAGCTTGTCCAGGTCATCGAGAACGACGATCGACCAGCCTCCCAGACGAGCACCCCATGTCGCAGACATGAAGATCCTGTTCAGAGTATCTTTGATAGTAGACACTCTTGTTTCGTCTGTCAGCAACTTTGAGCAAGGAAAGTACGTTACGTGATAAAGACGCTCCTTGCGCAGACGATGCGTAATGAGATGGGCCAGTTGGGTTTTCCCAGACCCAAGACCACCTGTCAGTAGTACAGATGATGAATGGCACAAGTGTGACACCAGACGCGCGACAAGTGGATCGATACCGACCAGTGCTGGAATTTGAGAAAGGACGATTTGCCCAAGCTGTGAAGATTTGGACAAGCTCAAGGACCTTGGTATCTCTGGCTGGACGACCAACTGGAAAACTGTCTCCGATCCCATCAGCCATCTCAAGGGAGCCTTCTGGGATTCTGCTTGCGGAGCCGGTGGAGGATCGAAGCGGACAAGTCCACCTTCCCAGACAGAGCTTGATTTCACACCGCAAAGGCTAGGCAGGATAAGCCCATCGGTAAGTGGTCCGTCGAGTATTCCGTCCATACCTTCGCCCACATTGCTATATATTTTTCTTATCTGATCTGCCGCCTCATCTCTACTTGCTTTAGACTGCCCTCCGAACTTCAATCCATCGCCCTGTCGCAAAGTACCAGAAGCGAACGGAAAGACTTTAATAGATTTAACCGCATTCTTGGGTAATTGAGGCTGCGCAGCTTCGACACGAACAATCCCACCACTGAGACCTTCTGAGCCCAACGCAGCACACAGTACGGATGACAGTCCGACGTGATAGCTATCTGGACCGTCGTCCCAAACCACCACTCGGGCCACAACTTTCGTAGCCGGCTTTCCCGCTTCTCCAGCTTCTTGCTCTTTGAGCTGTTGTTTTTGCTGAGGATCCATGGGCGCCTCCAGTCCGGCAGGTTTCACAATAGATACGATGATGTACTCCGCACCTCTCAAGCTTTTTGATGCAAGTTGATCTCGATCAATCCAAATCTTCAGCCCTCCGTTCTTCATGCTCTCGTGATCTTCATCAAACCATTCTCCACCAACTGCTCTATCAATCCCCCGAAAGAACATAGCTTCTCTTGCTGTTACCTCATCCTTGAAGCTTCTGTGCCGAACCGTGCTCGCGCCACTTCTTCCACCAGCGCTTTTGCGGCTTGCACTTGTGATGCTTCGGTTCTCCGTATGATTGCTACGTGATGACCTTGGACGGGTCTTAGGCGCGACTATGACTTCGGCGTCCGAAGCAATCTTAGCAAAAGGAGATGATGCAGGTGGAGTAGGGTCAAGCGACGTCACAATTATGTTTGCGGTAGAGGTTGGTGAGAGATGTAGCGTGAGAGGGTGGACGTGCTGAGATTGGACCGTTGAAGATGCAGAGAAAGACGGATTCGGTAGAGCTCGAATTTGTGATAGGAGGTTGAGTTCTAGAAAGGTTGCGTGAAGCTCAATGATCTCCCAATCCGCCGGCGTCAATGGCTCGATATGGACAGTATGCGCCGATGGTGGATCAACATGGAGCAGAATTCCAACTTTCTGAGCCTCCGCTAACCCAATCATTCGCCCGAATGTTGCATCAATCTCTACCACCGCTACTTCCTGTTCCCTTCCAGCCGTGCCGCCCCTGCCGCCACTAATACCATCCCGACTGACGATCGGCACAAGCTTACGCTTGCTGGACATACCCGTCCATCCCACGTATAAGGATCGCTGCTGACTTGTGCCGTTGTTCTCATCCTTGGAGCGTGACGCAGGTGAAAGCTGTCGGTACTGGAGCTCGACAACGACGTTTTGCGCTGGCGTGTTGGCGTTGACAAGAACCGCAACAAGGAAAGATGGGAGGTTGATTAGACAATTCTTGAGCTGAACAAGAGCTATCTCTGCTGTCGCGGGTGACTGTTTGGTGGTAGCGGGCATCGTAGATGATTGTGCTCTTAGGTAGAGATAACCACGATAGCTGTGCTAGGTTGAGAGTATTTAGTGGAGGCCTCGTAAGCCATTGCTATCTCACAATGGGATTGTCTCAGCCATGACCAAGAACAATGGTTTCTCGGGGTGAACAACGATTGTCTACAAAGCTCCCTGGTCCAAAGCTGCGCATGTGCCGAGGTTTAACCAACCGGGGTAAGGTACAGTGCTACCTTAACCTTAGCTTCCTTATTAGGCTTAATAAGAGCGCGCTCCAACGCGTTAACCTTAACTTAACGTCAATTAAGGTACTGTACCTTTCTGCGGAACTTAATGCGTTTCACATTCGATTTAGCCCTCTCACTGTTAAGCCCAAAGGACTCGAGAGACTTGACTCCGGCGCCCTCGCGAGGAACTACCTGAGGTAAGAAAAGAACGGATGAATAATATGGTTATACGCAGTTTTTGATCATAGTATAGCGTGTGCGCACTACATAGACTATCCCCGAGGGATAATCTGGGCTTAGACGGAAGTTTTATGCGCAGGCAACCCTCGGTCGGTGTATGGCGCAGCAATAGGTCTAACCTACGACCCGCCGGGGGTCGATTCAAGAATGCTACAGACCTGACTTGGACCTGCCCAACGGCCATCCTACGTTGGAGTACCAGGTATACCGACACAAACAGCGTAGCCTTCCCGAACATTAGAGGACATGTGCGAATAGCAGTAGGGATGTAGAGATAACACTTACCAACCCACAACAACGTGCAACCGGTGCCAACGACAGGATTCCAGGAATAGAAATCCGACAGTGTGAACGCTCCATTGTACTTGTTTACAATACCCTGACAAGTATCTCCAGACTGCACGGTGTAATATCTGTCACAGGTGGTAACAATCCCAGTCTGAATTGGGACGGGGCTCGATGTTGACGTTGATGAAGACGCAACGGAGCTAGGACTCGGTGGTATGGTCGGAGTGCTAGGAATGCCAACGCAGACGGCATAGCCGACCCGGAGCGATGAGCAACCCGATCCGACGGCAGGGTTCCATCCGTACAAGTCGGACAAGGTAAACTCTCCAGCATACTTATCAACAATACCTTGACAGCTGTCTCCAGATTGCACGGTGTAATACCTAGCGCAGGTGGATGCGATCCCAGTCTGTGTTGGAGCGGCTGTGCTGGAAATTGAAGATGCGGCGGTATTTGAAGCTGCCGTCGAGCCAACAGTCAACGTTGCAGCCGAGCCGCCCGAAGTGGTATCGGGGATATTCAAGGCTGCGGCTGGTGAACACAATGCCGGGAACGTGGTAGACGTCAAAATGGGCGCATCCGGATCAGGAAAGCAGTAGGGTTCCAGAAGATCGGAGCAGTTCCCAGGCATATCGTAGATGGACAATCCGGCTGCGTAGTCGGAGGAATTGAAAGGGCAATATCCCGTGCGTTGGGCGAGCAAAGACTCTGCTGTTGCATTTGCTGTCATTGCAGTCGTTGTAATGTTAGGCAGGATAGTGTTGACAAAGTAAGAGGTGGTGCGGTTTGGTACTGCGGTTTGGGCAGGAATAGTTCCGAAACTCGTAGACGGTACAACGAAGGTCACGGTGGATGATCTTGATGTGGTTGAAGGAGCGGCGTCCCACTCCGTTGAACCCGGGGGGGATACGCAAATGCTTCTTCCTACCATTGATCCAAGGTTATCGCAATTTGTATGGATGGTAGGATTCCATGAGAGCAGCTGAGATGTCAATTTAGCACAATATAGTCTGACATAATCAGTCCATGACTTTACTTACCTGGGTAAGATAGAATGTTTTATTGGAAAGGATGTCGTTGCACGTCTGATTTGATTGGACTGTTGCCAGTGCGCAGGAGGCCTCCAGACAGACGTCAGATCCTGTTTCAAGTAAGTTATGAATCGACTGGACGGCATTTCGCGCCCTAGAAAGAGTATTCTGGAAGAGCATAGACGTTGAGACTGTCGCCATCGAGCTTCTCACGGAAGCGGAATGTGGAGAGGCTCAAGTTCGAAATGCTGGTAGGGACTTACCTGTAATCAACGTCGTGCAGTTGTAATCGATGCTGTTTTCCGTAATAAATCGATCAGTTGCGATGGAGTGTGCATCCGCTATGGATTTACAACTATCCCCAGACTGAACAGTGTAAGTCGTTCCTTTACAAGTCGAAGTCGCCGTAGATGTTGCAGATCTGAATTCGGATTAGCTCTGGGGCAGGCAATGATTATCATCCCCTTACGTTGATGTCGCTGTTGGCCCATCCGTAGGGCTAGAGTAAGGGTATTTAGAAGCCGGTATGCCGCAAGAGCTGAGCTGCGATGAAAATGCTGCGGGATTGACCCTGCCTCTCCCGTACACAGAACCCAGCATGGCGGCCTCGTAGCTGAGCAAGCAATTCGAGCATGCCGTCACGGATCCATTGGTGACCTCCGCATAGCAGAAGGACGAGCCGTCCTGAAGGCAAGTAACATTGTGTGCCCAGACAAGTGGGCAAACAAGTTTGTCTGCCGTGGTGCTGACGGTACTGTTCGACAAAGCGTAGAACTCGTATGGGGTATCCCCGCACGCCGAGTTCACCGCTTGCTGGAAGGAAACAAGTGACTGCGAGCAGGAAGTCGCACAAACGTCCTTGAGCGTGCTGTTCGTCAGAGGCCTCTGGGCGGCCACGAAGCTAGCGGGCACGAGTGGATTGCATGTTATGTTCGTGCTGAGGGCCTTGCGGCAGGCTGCCGGGATGGTCGTGGGCATGGATTCAGCACTCGGGAATAGTTGAATAGCGTAGACATTGCGTAGAAGTAGTAAATTCAAGAGTAGTGAAACTGGCAAAAGAGTGAATGCCATCTTGGGCGATACTGAAAAGAGCGACAGCTGGACGGCGATATGAAGCACGAGACAGCGCAAAGGACAGAAAGAAGGGGCAAAGCACTACTATCCATTGATTGATTGATTGATTGATTCTTACTCCGTTCCAGCCAATTAGGCCATGCGGGTGTGACTAATCATGCGTTATGCGCATTTATGTACGGGTTATGCAGGTTATGCAGAGCATACTCCTCTGCTGGCTCGTCTACGAACTACCCTTAAAACGTGGCTCATACCACTGATCTCAGCGCTTCCCTCACCCTTCTAAACTGTCCTAGGAGTCCGGTTTCCAGTATCATGTCGATAGCGGCCCTCAGGGTATCCGGTTCTCCTAGTAGTTTGGCCAGATCCCGGTGCCTGGTGCGTCCAAAGGCCTCCCATCTTTCCTGCGTCCACCTGCTGCACGCCAGTAGCACATGATGTACACTC